>ERZ781275.427-NODE-427-length-49171-cov-3.234567_pt1 | contig 49171 bp, 42 predicted proteins | sample MGYA00375853_ERZ781275 | MGnify/ENA primary metagenome ERZ781275 (study PRJEB29790, sample SAMN03653691) | human gut metagenome | host: Homo sapiens | place: USA: Dallas, Texas | collected 2012-07-23 | study: EMG produced TPA metagenomics assembly of the Gut...
CTTGTGACGATTTTTGAAGGCTTCCTTTCTGCAATGAAGGGAACAATCATTCAGAAAGAGGAAGCAGGCGAAACAAGCGAGGGTGTTCAGGCATCCATGGAAAGTGAGGAATTCGGTTATTGTACGGAATTCATCATTCGTCTGTCTGAGCGCGGCATGAAAAATTTCAGAGAGGAATCTCTGCGTGATTCTCTGGCAAGCATCGGGAATTCCATCGTCTGTGTGCAGGATGATGATATCGTAAAGGTGCATGTGCATACACTGACACCGGGAGATGCCCTGAACATGGGACAGCGCTATGGAGAATTTGTCAAGCTGAAGGTGGAAAACATGCAGGAGCAGCATGAAAACATCATGATGAATGCCGCAGTTGAAAAAGAAGAGGCGCCACAGCAGCCGAAGAGCAAATATGCCATCATCACAGTTGCGGCTGGAGATGGACTGAAGGATATGTTTACAGAGCTTCGTGCCGATTATGTCATCAGTGGCGGGCAGACGATGAATCCTTCTACTGAGGATTTTGTACAGGCAATCGATAAGGTGAATGCCGAGCATATCTTCATTCTGCCGAACAACTCCAATATTGTGCTTGCGGCACAGCAGGCGGCATCGGTATGTGAGGATCAGCATGTGGAGGTTATTCCGACGAAGACGATTCCACAGGGACTGAGCGCATGCATCATGTTTAATCCGGAGGTAGATTTTGATATGAATCTTTCGGAAATGAGCGATGCGATTGCACTTGTGAAAACCGGACAGGTAACGTATGCGATTAAGGATACAACCTTTGAAGGCATGGAAATCCGTGAAGGGGATTACATGGGTATTCTGGAAAAGGATATCATTGTATCGAATCCGGATAAGCTGGATACGACACGTCATTTGATTGATGCCATGGTGGATGAGGAAAGCGAAATCGTTACACTGATTTATGGTGAGGACATCACGGAAGAAGAAGCACAGGGAATTGCTTCCTACATTGAAGATAAATACGATGTTGAAGTGGAAGTAAACAGCGGAAATCAGCCGGTGTACAGCTTTATTCTCGGTGTCGAGTAGATACTCAAAAATACTACACAATACTAAAAATACAATAGGATACGAAAAGCTCGATAGATTCGAGCTTTTTTGTATCTTGTAGTATGATGAAGTATCATTAATTATGCTTTGAATTTATTTTTGGTGCTTATTTAGGGGGGAGAGGGGAAGGCTATTACATATATTTTCAACACTTAAAGATATCTGTACGCTAGCTTCATGTGCTGTGTGAAACTGGATATCGGATGTTATTCTAATAGTCGATACTTACGTTCATTATGCCAATGTTCGCTCTAAACTAAAGGCTATTCGCAAGAATACTGCTTGTCACAGTTTAACAAAACATGATTTCAGACATACGTTCATCATTACTACTTCACAATAAGTGAATCTAAAAAGCATATCAACATATCTTGAATTGAAAATAGAAAGATTTGATTTCAAGTTATGATTAATAATTTCTTTCAGTAGCTTATTTATATAGATTCTTCGATAAGAATTATTGCTTTTAGGAGTATCAACAATAAATTCTTTATTTACTCTTGAAACAGATTTGTTAATATCGATATAGTTTTCATTAAAGTTAATATCATTCATTGCAATAGCCAATGTTTCGCCAATGCGTAGTCCAGTGAGAAGTTGAAACTTGATAATGTCATCATAGATATTCTCATTTTTTAGATAGTTCAAGCTCTTTGATGTTTTGCATAGAGAAAATATATTTCTCCTTTGGATGCTTTTTAGATTTTATTAAAAGGCAAAAAGTATCGATGAAAGGACGATGCTTATGCTATTCGTATCCCTTTAGAAATTGAAAAACGATGTGAATACGTGGGAAATGCACGGTTTTCTTTGAAAAACAAGGTTTCCTTTCCTTACATGATTGAATTTCTCGAGATATTTGCGTATAATTCACATAACAGACCTGTTTTTCTGTAATAGAAGGAAACAGGATTCGGGAAAGGGTGTTCGATATGCTTCAAATAAAAAATATATTTAAGCAGTATAAGACTGGAAATTTGATACAAAAGGCATTGGATGGCGTTAGCCTGAATTTGCGGGACAATGAATTTGTCGCTATACTGGGACCGAGTGGCTCCGGTAAAACGACCCTTTTAAATATCATTGGAGGACTGGATCGTTATGATCAGGGAGATTTGATCATCAATGGTATTTCAACAAAGAAATACCGTGACAGAGACTGGGATTCATATCGAAATCATACCATTGGTTTTGTCTTTCAAAGCTATAATCTGATACCGCACCAGACAGTGCTGGCAAATGTTGAGCTTGCACTGACGATTTCCGGTATATCCAAGGCAGAGCGAAGAGAAAAGGCCAGAAAGGCTCTGGAGGAGGTTGGTCTGGGCAATCAGGGACATAAAAAGCCGAATCAGATGTCAGGCGGACAGATGCAGCGTGTTGCCATAGCACGTGCACTGGTGAATGATCCGGATATTCTGCTGGCAGATGAGCCGACCGGAGCACTGGACAGTGAAACGAGTGTGCAGGTTATGAATCTGCTGAAGGAGGTTGCCAAGGATCGTCTTGTGGTCATGGTTACCCATAATCCGGAGCTGGCACAGGATTATGCAACCCGTATCGTATCGCTGCGGGATGGCAGAATTCGCAGTGATTCCGATCCCTATGCAATATGTGAAGACGGGTTGGAACAGCCCAAGCATGAAAATATGGGAAAGTCATCCATGTCCTTTCTGACCTCACTGTCACTGAGCTTTAATAATCTTCGCACCAAAAAGGCGAGAACCATACTGACATCTTTTGCCGGTTCAATCGGAATTATTGGAATCGCATTGATACTTTCCCTTTCCAACGGTGTGAATCAGTATATTCAATCCATCGAGGAAGAAACCCTGTCCGAATATCCGCTGCAAATTCAGAGTACAGGCTTTGATATTACATCCATGATGACAGATACGCATCCCGGTCAAAAGCAGGGAGACGACGAGGAAGATAAAATTCACGTTTCCCAAATGATTACGAACATGTTTTCAAAAATCGGTTCCAATGATCTGACATCACTGAAGCAGTATCTGGATAACGGAAAAACCGATCTTGAGAAAAATACCAATTCCATTGAATATACCTATGCGGTAGCACCGCAGATTTATAGTGCTAAAAAGGATACCCTGCGTCAGGTACATCCGGATACCTCCTTTTCCTCACTAGGCTTTGGCTCCTCCAACAATACCAACAGCATGATGTCCTCTATGATGAGCACTGATGTGTTTTACCAGATGCCGCAGGATACCGGGCTGTATGAGGATCAATACGATATCAAAGCAGGCAGATGGCCCAAGCGGTATAATGAATGTGTTCTGGTTTTGACAAAGAACGGCAATATCAATGATTTTATGCTGTATACACTGGGACTACGCGATTATGAGGAGCTTGACAAAATGGTGGAGCAATTCTCTAGAGACGTGAAGGTAAAGGTTCCGGATGAGAGTCGTTCCTACAGCTATGATGAGCTTGTGGGAACTACCTATAAGCTAGTCGATGCTGCAGATTATTATGTATATGACAAAAACTATCACGTATATAAGGATAAGACAGAAGATAAAAAGTATATGAAGCAGCTGATCCAAAACGGGGAAAACATAAAAATCGTCGGCGTTGTTCAGCCTAGCAGCTCTGCGACTGCGACAATGCTGAAAGCAGGAATCGGTTATCCTGCTGAGCTGACCATGCATGTGATCGAGCAGGCTAAGAACAGTGAAATCGTTAAGAAACAGCTGGCAAAGCCGGATACGGATGTATTTACCGGTAAGGCGTTTACAGATAAAAGCAGCAATACATTTGATATGAATTCTTTATTCACTGTAGATACACAGATGCTGAAACAGGCCTTTACCTTTGATCAGAGTAAGCTGAATATGGATATGGCAAAGCTTGATCTCAGCGGAATCAAGGTTGATATGGCAAAGCTGCCGCAGCTTGATTTTCAACGTATCCTGTCCAATCTGGATGTTCAGATTTCACAGGAGCAGCTGCAAGTGCTGGCAACAGCATTACAGACAGATTTTCAGAAATATATGGTGGAGCATGCACTGCTGGATCCTACCAGGATGAATGAATATTTCCTTGCCTATCTACAGACAGATTCTGCACAGGCGCTGATTCAGAAGGAAATGAGCACGCTGCTGCAGCAAAGCGGTCTGACAGAGCAATTTGAGGTACAGCTGCAGAAGCAGATGCAGACGATCATGACACAGTATGCATCCACACTGACGGCGCAGCTGCAAAAGGAATTGAGCACACAGCTGCAGAGCCAGCTGGGGAATCTTGCCAGCAGTATGCAGGATGCAATTCAGATTGACGCAAGCGTTTTTTCCAAGGCGATTAAAATGAATATGAATGAAGAAGAGCTTTCAGAGCTGATGATGTCCTTGATGACCACAGAGGTCTCCTCCTATGATGGAAATTTGAAAAATCTTGGATATGCCGATCTGGATAAACCGGGCGGCATCAGCATCTATCCGAAAAATTTTGAAAGCAAGCAGAAGGTGATTGATGTACTGGATGGCTATAATGCCAAAATGGAAAAGGTGGATGAAGACAAGGTGATTTCCTATACCGATTATGTGGGTACACTGATGTCCTCGGTGACTGATATCATCAATGTTATCAGCTATGTACTGATTGCATTCGTCGCAATATCGCTTGTGGTATCGTCTATTATGATTGGTGTTATCACCTACATCAGTGTTCTCGAGCGCAAGAAGGAAATTGGTATTCTGCGTGCAATCGGTGCCTCCAAGAAGAATATTTCGCAGGTATTCAATGCGGAGACATTTATCATCGGACTGCTGGCAGGACTTCTTGGGATTATTATCACTCTGCTGCTGCTCATACCTGGCAATATGCTGATCCATCATTTGGCAGGCAATGTGGAGGTCAGCGCGGCACTGCCGCTGGCAGGAGGTATCATCCTGATTGTACTAAGTGTCATTCTGACACTGATTGGCGGTTTGATACCATCAAAGAAAGCAGCGCAGGAGGACCCGGTTACCGCCCTGCGTACAGAATGATCAAGAAGCGTGCCTGCACGCTATTCCATATACCGGAACAGAAGTTTCAATAAAACAAGCAGACAGCTGCGGGAATCATCTCACGGCTGTTTTTTTCATATACAATGAAGATGTACTGCGCTTTAAAGTGAACGACCTCTTCTTTTGTAATTTCTTCTTGGATGAAGAAAAAACGGTTGTGCAAAAAGTCTGTCCTTTGTGGAAGGGAAATTTTTTAATGTAAGTTTTATGGATGAAATTATAACCTTTTTGATAAAAAAAGAGCTTTTTTATTGCCTTATAAAAGATAAAACGGTTATAATTCTTACAGTAATTCTGTATATAGCAATCTGTACAGATGTTACAGAGAAAGGTGTGGAGAGGTTATGAAACGATGGTTTTCCCTGATCCTTGCTGGATGTATGCTGTTACAATTAACGCTTGGTTCTCCTTCCGGCTATATGAAGGCTGAAACTGATTCAGAAACGCCTGTTGAAGTGCAGGAGCAGTCTGAGGAGCAGCAGTCAAAAGCAGTGGTCAATGAACAAGAGCAGCCGGTGCAGACGGTATCGGAAGCAGCTGAGGGAACGCAGACACAGGATCAAAGTGATGAGAAACCACAAACAGCTCTCAAGGAACAACATAACGAGGAAGGCAAAGAGGTGCCTGTTAAAAAACAGATCAACGGCAGTATTACCGTTTCTTTTTTAACAGGAAAAGGAGTAGCTGAGCGTCAGAGCTTTTTATTGACGCTGAAGCACGAATCTGAAGAGGAGACAAGAACTGCTGTTATGGAGGCTACGCAGGGAGCTTCCAAGACATCTACTGTTTTTGAAAATCTTTCGGAAGGAACCTATACATTGCAGGTAGCTGCGAAGGGGTATCGAATGTATGAACAGATATTTCAGATGGATGGCTATGATCAAAGCATTCAGCTCTATCTTGGTTCAGCACCACAGCAATCCAACGCTGTGCAGCCCGGATTGCTGGCATATGAGGCATCGAATTTGCAGATCAAGGAATTCATTGATGCGCTGGATCAGGAGAGCGGAGATACCATCTATGACATCAATCATGATGGAAAGGTAGATCTTGCGGATTTGCAGAAGCTATATGATGAAGGGAAGGAATACAAGCAGCAGACCTCTGCGGTTGAAAGGCGAGTTCCAAATAGCGCAGTAGGTGTTTCCATAGAGGAGGGAACAGAGCTTGTTTCAGGAAAGCTGGAGGATGTATTGGAGGCGGAATCTGTTGTGACATTGAAAAATACAGACGGGCAGGCAATCAGTACGGAAAATCCGTTGCAGCTGACCTTTGATTTCCAGAGGAGTGAACAGCCGATCCGCATGGAGGGCTTTACCATTCAGGCGCCGGTTGAGAGTGCAAACAAAATTGCGGATGGCATGGTCCTTGTTGAAATTGAGGGACAGGCTGAGCCACTGCAAATACCGATCGTTAATTACTACCGTTCCCGTCGTTCTGCTTCCTCACCTTATGTGGAAATGGATGCAAAGGGAAATCTGATTGTACATCTCGGTGATCAGATCGCGGTTAAAAGGGTGACGATTAAGGTAACGAAAACGACGCAAAAGCAGGGGAGTCTGGTAGAAATTTCCAAGGTTGAATTCTTAAATGATATGGAAACACGGATCCCGGAGCCGGAGATGAACATACCGAAAAATCTGCAGGGGACTGTCGGAGACAAAAAATTCACAGTTTCATGGACGCCGGAAAGAAATGTAACGGGATATGAGGTAAGAATTGAGGCAGACGGACACAGCGAGGTTATCAAAATAACGGTACCGAGTGTGACGGTCACACAATTTAAGAAGGATAAGCTGGAAAATAAAAAGGATTATATGGTATCCGTACAGTCTGTGAACGGTGATTGGAAAAGCGGGTATTCAGCACCGATAAAAATGACACCGCAGACCAGCAGTAAGCCAGCGGCACCGGACGATGTAAAGGCATCCGGCGGATATCGCTCCATAAACGTATCATGGAAAAACATGAAGGATACGGACAGCTATAATGTATTCTATAAAGAAGAAGCGCAGAAATCCTTTACCAAAATCAGCAATATCACAAAAGCAGGTACTACATTGAATGATCTGAAGGATGAAACGACGTATGTTTTATATGTTACAGGAGTGAATGAATTAGGGGAAGGTCCTGCCTCCCTGATGGTTAAAGCTTCCACTTTAAGTGCAAAGCGTGCGAATATGCCTTCCTATAAGCTGATTAACGATTCCCATGGGGAAGGAAAGCTCACACAGCATATCGTAAGTGCGAAGCATGTTGTTGGAAGCATGGTGAACAGCAGTTTGGATACGGATGCGAAAAGTGCGAATGGTCTAGTGGATGACAGCTATGAATCCTACTATCGTTTAGAGGACTGGGATGATGCGGTCAGCTATCACCAATGGCAGTGGGGTACAACCGTACAACTGGATCAGGAATACACGATGGATCGTTTCACACTGGCTGCGCCGATGGATACGGTAGGCTATGGTGCTGCGGCGATTTATTATTGGGACAGTGCACAAAATAAAGAAATACAGGCAGCGGATGTCCGCATTCAACAGAAGGATGATGGACAGGGAAGAAAATATTATGTTATCAAGCTCGCAGAGCCGGTCAAAACAAACAGGGTGCGTTTTGGGCTGACTACATCCGGCGGTGTAAGAAACATCATGGTAGCGGAAATCCGTTTCTTCCAATACGATTCTCTGGAATCGGATATTCAGGCATTATTTGCAGATGATCTCCATCTGACGCTCACAAAGGGTGTCAGTGCTGAGCAGCTGAATACACTGCAGCAGCGTCTTGATACCAAGGATCATGGAGAATATCATCCAGATCAAAAAGCACTGCAGACGGAATTGGATACAGCGAAACAGCTGTTTGAGGATCAGGATAAGCTGAACGATACGATTGCTGTTCATGCCGGTCTTCGCTCAAATAAGGATTCCGGTATTGCTGTTGGCGGTCTGAATGCATGGCAGCCGCTGGGCATCAGTGCATATGCAGGACAGGAGCTGGTCATTTATGTCGGAAATCCGGGAATGAAAAGCGGGCAGAACAGTTCCTTGAGTCTTATAGCAACGCAGCAGCATGCAGAGGCAAGCGGATTTGCCAAGACGGTTGCGAACTTAAAGGTCGGCAAGAATGAGATAACAATTCCGCAGATCACTTCAACCGATGTTGAAAAGGGCGGCTCGCTCTATATTCAATATAATGGAAACAAGGATACAGATCAGTATGCTGTTAGAGTCAGTTCAGGTACAAGGGTTCTAAAGCTGGATCTGTATCAGGTGAAGGATACGGAAGAACGAATGAAAAGAATTCGCACCTATGTCGAAGAACTGCAAAGCTTTGTACCGAATTTACAGCAGCAGCATGAGAAAGCTCACAAAACAGAGGGCAATGAGCAGGTTGACTATACATATGATGAGAAAACGTGTGTTTTGAATATCACGGATATTATGCTGGATCAGATGATGTACTCCATACCGGCTTCACAGGTGTGGAATGCAGTCAAAGCCGATTCTGTCGAGGCAGGTGCTGAAAAGCTAAACGCTTCCTTAAAGGCAATGGATGACATGATGACACTTTTCTATCAGCATAAGGGACTCACCAATAACTTTAAAGAAGGCACTGCACAAAATGTGAAGGACAAGAATCATTTGCCTGCACAGCATTTGAATATCCGATATATGAAAATGTTTGACGGCGCCTTTATGTATGCGGCGGGCAATCATATCGGGATTGAATGGGGATCCACAAGCGCTCTGGTAAACAGCAAGCCTGTAGAAATTGATGAAAACGGAAAGAAGGTCGGAGCCGGGAAATACTTCGGCTGGGGCATTGCCCATGAAATCGGGCACAATATCAATCAGGGAAGCTATGCAATCGCTGAAATCACGAACAATTATTTCTCCCTTCTGGCACAGGCGGATGAGACAAATAACGGTGTGCGTTTCAAATATGAGGATGTGTATCAGAAAGTTACATCCAATGTAACAGGACGCAGTGAAAATGTATTCACACAGCTTGGCATGTACTGGCAGCTGCATCTGGCATATGATCGCGGATATAACTACAGGACATATGCGGATTATGATGAAATATTCGAGAATCTATTCTTTGCACGCGTTGACAGCTATGCTAGAAATACAGCATTGGCACCTGCACCTGGTGGTATAAAGCTGACACTCGGCAGGGACGGGAAACAGAATATCATGCGTCTGGCGAGTGCTGCGGCAGAAAAGGATTTGAGTGACTTCTTCCAGCGCTGGGGTATGGTGATGGATGCGGATACCAAGGCATATATGCAGCAGTTTGAAAAGGAAACACGCGCCATTTATTATGTAAATGATGAAGCACGTGCCTATGAAATCGAGCATGGGGCAAGTGAAGGTATCAGCGGCAGGGATGTCGCTACGGCATCTGTTTCAAAGAATGACCGCTCCAGCGTAACACTGACACTGGGCAATACAGCGGAACAGGCAGAAGCTATCCTTGGCTATGAAATTGTCAGAACGACCTACGAACAGGGGAAGCAGATGGATGAGGTTGTCGGTTTTACCATGGATAACGAATTCACGGATCAGCTAGGTCCTATGAGTAACCGTTCTGTTTCCTACAAGGTAACTGTGGTTGATAAATTCCTGAATCGCTCCGCTGCTGTACAGGTTTCTCCTGTCAAGGTAGAGGGTGACGGCAGTCAGGTCAAGGAAAACTGGACCATTACGACGAATATGCTGTCAAAAGACGATGAACAAAAACCGGCAGAAGGAGAGGATCCATGTGCTCCGCAGCTGAAGTCAGCGGCATACCGCATGATTGATGACAGCAGGGCAGAGGAAAACACCTATACCGGTGCATCTACGAATGCGAATCCGCAGATTACGATCAATATGGGAAAAACCACGGAAGTGACAGCGCTGCGTTATCACCGCGGCAAGGATGATCGCAATGATATAACAAATTACAGAATTGAAATCAGTCAGGATGGCAAAACATTCAAAAAGCTTAAAGAAGGAACCTTTGACTTTACGAATGATGTGGCAACCGTCTATTTCCAGAATGCAAATAATGATCCATGGATAGCAACCTATGATGCTGTTTATGTACGCATCACCGCCTTGAATCAGAAAAATAAAACTCTGGTCATTCCGGAATTGGATATCCTGGGACCAACCGGTGATAATATCGAATTTTACGATGAGGAAGTGACAAAGACAGCGTCAATCGGTATTCTGAAAGAAGATTATATCCTTCAGGAAAAAGACGAAACGCATGAGGAACAGAAGATTGAAAAGGAATCTCTGATTTTTACAGGAACCTATAAGGGCAACCCGGCTTATAATGTCGTTATGCTGTACGATGAAGCAGGAAATATCATCGGCGGAACAGACGCAGAGGGGTCTTTGATTGCCAATCAGGTTATTTTTGCCCCAAATCCACAGGATGCATTGCTTGGAGAGGTTTCCGAGGGTACCTGGGTATACTGGATTGCACCGAACGATTTGAAAAGTGTAAATCTGCCTGAAAAAGTACGTGCAGAGCTGTATCGTGTGGACAATGCCCTGACCAATGAAGGACAGCGGCTGGTCAGCGATACCCTGCTGGTCAATATTCCGGAAATCTTGCCGGAAATCACATTGACAAAATAATACTGAAAAGAAAGGAGAAGGCTGATGAAAACATGGCTACAGCGAGGAGTATCCCTGTTACTGATTTGTCTATTGGCAGGTCCTATCACCATTCAGGCAGATACTGTTGAAAGCATCATCCTTACGGGGAATGAGAATCAGGTAGAGGCGGTTTTGATTCCATTCGATACCAAGGATACGATACGTTCCTTGCAACTGAGCTTTCAGATCAAGGCGACGCAGGGGAAGGTACGGAAAGAACATGTACAATTCAAGTTTCACCAGAATATCAAAAGCGGCGTACAGGAATGGCGCTATCAGGAGAATACCGGGAGGCTGACAATTTATCTTTCCGGTGATGAGCATCTGTATGCACAGGATGAATTGCATCTTGGAACGGTGGAATTGCATCTTGCCGCTGGAACGAAGGCGGAAGTTAGCGTAATCGAAGACAGTCTGAAAACTGTAAACGATGTATATGCGGTAAATGAAGTATCCGGTATGGATGCAATCGCACCGGTTACGATAGAAAAAGTAGGTTCAGGCGATAACAATGGGCCTTCGGAAATTCCGGATACAAATAAACCGCAGGAGGATGACAAAGAAAGCACGTCGGAAGGAAAACCGGAAATACCGGATGCCGGTAAACCTGATAGCCCACAACAGAACGCACCTCTTGATTCTGCAAAGACGGATACATTTGAAGAACCTCAGAAAAAGGGAAGTGCAGACAAAGCGGAAAAGGGTGTTGATACAGGTGATAAAACACAGGCGCAGATATACGCGTTAGGCATGCTTGGTGCTCTTGTGGCAGGCGGTATCCTCTTGATTTTGAAAAAGAAAAAAGAACTGCAAATTAAGTAAAGAAGGATAGAGTCAAGGAATTCAATTTGGTTTCCCTGACTCTTTTTATATGTGTTGCAGTGCGCGATATGTTGTATCCTATGCGATTCCTAGGGGCAAGTAGCGAAGGAGCGATATTGCAGGCTATCCATGCGATATGTTGTATAAGTACTGTCGAAGAAACAATACTTGCATGTCATGCAGGGGCTATATAGGAAGACAATACGCCTGTGTGAAATTATTTTCATTATAGATGATGTTATTTTCACAAAACTGTGAAAATATATTGACATCCATGCATTCACCCCGTATAATTTCAATAAACCTACTAAAACACTAGGTTTTGGAAGAGAGGAACCCATATGAAAGAGAAAGCATATAAATTTGAAACCCTGCAGCTGCATGCCGGACAGGAAGAACCGGATAGTGCAACCGATGCAAGAGCAGTACCGATCTATGCGACAACATCCTATGTATTCAAGGATTCCAAGCAGGCAGCGCAGCGTTTCGCCTTAAGCGAGGGGGGCAATATCTACAGCCGTCTGATGAATCCGACTTCGGATGTGTTTGAGCAGCGTATGGCCGCATTGGAGCATGGAGCTGCGGCACTGGCTACAGCATCTGGATCAGCGGCGATCGATTATGCGATTCGCAATATTGTGACCTGTGGTGATCATATCGTTTCCTCCTCTACGGTCTATGGAGGGACCTATAATCTGTTCGCTAACACACTGACAGACAGCGGCATCACAACTTCATTTGTGGACGGCAGTGATCCGAAGAATTTTGAAGCAGCCATTCAGGATAATACGAAGGCTGTATATCTGGAATCTCTTGGAAATCCGAATGCGGATATCATTGATCTGGAGGCGGTATCCGAAATCGCCCATCGCCATGGTATTCCGGTGATTGTTGATAACACATTTGCCACACCGTTTCTATTCCGTCCGCTGGAGCACGGAGCAGATATCGTTGTTCATTCCGCAACCAAGTTCATCGGCGGGCATGGAACGGTTATGGGCGGAGTCATTGTGGACGGAGGACGCTTTGATTGGACACAGAACGATAAATTCCCGGGACTGTCAAAACCAAATCCTTCCTATCACGGCATTGTCTTTACGCAAGCCGTGGGGAACATCGCCTATATCATGAAAATTCGCACTACATTGATGCGTGATCAGGGAGCATGTCTGTCCCCGTTCAATTCGTTTCTTCTGCTGCAGGGGCTGGAAACATTATCTCTGCGTGTGGAACGCCACGTTGAAAATGCAGTTAAGGTCGTTGACTTTTTGCAGAAGCAGCCGAAGGTTGCTGCGGTGCATCATCCCTCTCTTGCACAGGGGAGAGAGAAAGAATTGTATGATCTCTATTATCCGCAGGGAGGCGCTTCTATCTTCACCTTTGAAATAAAGGGAAGTGAAGAACAGGCGAGAACCTTTACGGAATCCCTGTCCGTATTCTCGCTGCTTGCAAATGTGGCGGACGTGAAATCCCTCGTGATTCATCCGGCCTCCACAACCCACTCACAGATGAGTGCGCAGGAGCTGGCAGCTGTCAAAATCACACCGCAGACGGTGCGTCTTTCCATAGGCACCGAGCATATTGACGATATACTGGAGGACCTGCGGCAGAGATTCGAAGCTATATAAGCTGGCAAAAGAAATGACAGATGTGCATTTATTGTGTATAATAACTCACAGAGAAAGTGAGGACATATGATATGACATGGATGTGCAGTATTTGTGGATACACCTATGACGGTGAGGATTTCACAAAGGAAGCAGATGATTATCTGTGCCCGTTATGCGACAGTGGAAAAGAGAACTTCCAGCAGCGTGATCTGGCAACGGAAATCACAGCGGCAACTGATCAGTATTTTACGGTCAAGGAAGAAAAATAAAACCTGACCTGCATACAAAAAAAGGTGTTAACACTTATTTTATCTAATACGTGTTTGACACCTTTTTTCTGTTTATATGCAGTCTGCGCTCTTTACCAGCTTTTCGATACGGGATAGCGGAAAGGATCCCAGGCAGAGAAGGGAGCTTTCCAGACGATCCTCCTCGGTGAAATTGGGTATGCGGGAAAAATAGGAAATCAGCTCGCAATATGTGTGATAGGTTGTCTGCAGCAGTCCCCTTCCAACCTCTGTAAGACAAATGCTCTGATAGCTTTTTTTCTCAATCAGTCCTTCGCTGATCAGCTTTTGAAGCATACGGCTGGCTGCCGGCAGTGAGATGGACAGCTTTCTGGCAATATCCACACAGTGCAGACATTCCTGCTCCTGAAACAGCTCGTAGAGCGCGATGTAATAGCGAACCCGGCGATTATAGCTGATATCACTCATACGCTTCATACCCCAATGCTTGAATGGCTTGAAACAGCTCCTCTTTATTGAGCGGATGATTGCTGTATACATCAACAACTTCTTTTTGAAGATTTACAAGGGCAGCTGTATCCTGCATATGATTAAGCCTGTGTTCAATGCTTGCCGCGCAGTTTTCACAATGCATGCCGCGTATATGATACTGCTCATGTATTGCATATTGATCCGTCTGTACGCTTTCTCTGAATACAGGTCCACCGCCACCGCAGCAGCCGTTTTTTATTCTGTTTCTTGACCGATGGAAGGCAAAGACAATATACAAAACGAGCAGTATAAGTATTATGATGGTTGCCATCATCTCACCCCTTTTCTGGGTAAAGTTTAGCATGGCTAACAAAAAGTGTCAATGCCATTTTCCTGTACGTATTCGCTCTTGCTGTATGCAGAAGGGGATGTGAAAACCTGTTGTTAACTGCTGTATCCTGTTTTCTGATTCGCCTTTTGGTATACTTGCCACTTATCCTCATCCCCTTTTTAATTCGTTTCACACCATCTTGCCTTTTCACCATTCGCACCTTTATTAAAGCTTTTCTTCATCCTTACGAAATCTTTTTACATCATCTCTAAAATCATTATCCTTCTTTTTCTCTTGTATTCACTTATCGTACATCTCTCGTTGAAGCCACTTTACAAATACTTCCCGCCTCTCCTTTTTACATTTCTTTTTGTCTGATCATAGCATTCTGAAGCCTTTTGTTGATTTCTTGCAGGGTCGCCGCTAACATATCCAGCATATGAACGCAGGTGTCTTATAAAAAAGAACTTATCATCCGATAAGAAGGGAAGGATGAAAAGGGGATGCTTGCTTGGAAAAGAATGTAACAATCGTTCATATATGCAAATGGACAATTCACTGCGCTGCTGATTTTGCACCTTGAGGTCAATGAGGGAGTACCCTGATATGAAAAAAAGCCTGGGAAGGGAAAAAAGGTGATAGGGGGAGTAAAGAGAGTGAATGAAAAAATTTTAAAAGATCTTTATCATGTGTGAATCAGAGGGAATCATTAGCTATAAAAGAAAACGGATGAAACAAATTAAAATATGTATCAAGTGCAAAGCAAGGAAAGGATGGGGGATTTTAAGGGATACGAACGGATGAAAAGGCTTTTAAGGCAAATGGAATATGTTTTAGGGGAAAGCTTATAAAAGGAATGTTAAAAAGAAAAAGGCTTAAAAAGCAAAAAGTTTTAAAAGGGAAAAGGCATAAAAAGTGAAAATTCTAAAAAGTCAAAAGCCTAAAAAGTCAAAAGCCTAAAAGGGCAAAAACCTAAAAAAGGAAACAGCCAAAAAAAGGAAAAAGTTTTAAAAGGGATTGACATACGGAAGTCTGGTGCAGTATACTTGTTTCATAAGTTAGATTAAGATTACTTAATGTGCAGAGGAACTCCCTCTGTTTCTTATTGGGATTATAGTTAGACTAATCTAACATAAAGGAGGGAACATTGTGTCGTTTGTTGAACTGATTGCATACTATGCAGCACCGACATTGGAGGGTATGAAGCCTTCTTGCCTGTTCAGCTGCAGAGATAGTGAAGTTGGAAATGTAGAAGAACTTGTTCTGGCATATAACCGCTGTCTGAATCCAAAACGGATTTATCTTCAGATTATGAAGCATTCACCGGATTTCAAGCTGATCCTCGTATATCGCAAGGATCTTCTGGATATGCATCTGTGTCAGGAGGATATACAGCAGTTTCTGTCTGCTTTCGGATACGGCTTTGTGACGACCAGACAGGCGCTTTATCATCTGCAGGAACATATGTGCAAGGAATGCTTTCCTCATGAAATCGGTGTCTTTCTCGGATATCCGCTGGATGATGTTGTGTCGTTTATACAGAACAACGGAAAAAATTATCAGGAAATCGGATACTGGAAGATTTATCACAATCTCTCCCGTGCGAGAAAAACAACGGCACGCTTTCTGCAGAGCATGGAATGTACTCTGGAAAAACTGCAGGAAGGCATTCCTCTGGAACAGCTGATAACAGCTTAGGAAAGGATGGAATTACATGAATATTCTTATCGCATACTGGTCAGGAACCGGTAATACAGAGGCTATGGCAAATGCTGTTGCACAGGGCGTTGAAAAGGCAGGAAAGCATGCTGATGTCGTTCATGTCGCAGATCAGCCGGATGTATCCGCATATGATTACATTATCTTCGGATGTCCTGCTATGGGCGCGGAGGTACTGGAGGAGTCAGAATTTGAACCCTTCTTCATGCAGGCAGAAGGAAATCTGATGAACAAAAAGGTTGCGCTGTTTGGCTCCTACGGATGGGGCAGCGGTGAATGGATGCAGAGCTGGGAGGAACGTGTGGAAGCAGCCGGAGCCAATCTGTTTGAAAACGGACTGATTATTAATTACACACCGGATGCTGCCGGCCTGGATGCCTGTGAGTCCTTGGGAGAACGCTTCGCCAATGCATAAAAACGCGTGCAGATCATTCGATCTGCATTTCGTTGTTTTAGAAAGCCTTCGATAAAATCGTTTCTTTACACTTATCTTCGGGCATATTCCTTGACAGTCGAAAACTGAAAGGGCATACAAGGAAAAAACTGGTTGACAGACATGTTAACCTGTGCTAATATTTTGGTGTGAAAGGTTAGCGTTCGCTAACAAAGGAGGTTGACATATGGTACTGACAGCTGCACCGATTGGAAAAAACTTTCAAATCGCAAAGGTGAATGGTAAGGATGAGGTTCGCAGTCATCTGGCGGCACTTGGTTTTGTAGAGGGTGCTGACGTAAGCGTGGTGAATGAGCTGAGCGGCAATGTCATCATCCACGTAAAGGATACACGGATTGCATTGGATAAGAGCCTGTCCAACCGCATTCATGTGAAATAGGAGGGAAATGAGTATGACATTAAAGGAAGTAAAACCCGGAAACAGCGTCACAATCCGCAGACTAAATTCTACCGGACCGGTTAAGAAAAAGCTGATGGACATGGGACTTACCAAAAACACGGAAGTGTATATCCGCAAGGTTGCTCCGCTGGGAGATCCAATCGAGCTTACCGTGCGCGGTTATGAACTGAGTATCCGTAAGGCGGATGCGGCACTAATCGACGTGGAATAACATGTATTTTTTTTGAAGATTGAGTTAGGTTAAACTAACAGAGGAGGGAGATTATGTACAGAATCGCATTGGCTGGAAATCCAAACTGTGGAAAGACAACGATGTTCAATGCACTGACGCTCAGTAATCAGTATGTAGGTAACTGGCCGGGTGTAACCGTAGAGAAAAAAGAAGGGAAGCTGAAGGGTCACAAAGATATCGTGATTACTGACCTTCCGGGTATCTATTCCCTGTCACCGTATTCTCTGGATGAAGTGGTGGCAAGAAACTATCTGGTGGAAGAACAGCCGGATTTGATTATCAATATTATCGACGCAACAAATCTGGAGAGGAATCTGTATCTGACAACACAGCTGCAGGAAACGGGTATTCCGGTTGTTGCGGCACTGAATATGATGGATTTGATTCAGCAGAATAAAACAGAAATCGATACAGGCAAGCTGTCTGATCTGTTAAATATCCCGGTTGTGGAAGTATCCGCATTGAAAAACCGCGGACTGGATGAACTGATTCAGAAAGCAGTCGGTATGCTCAATAGCAAAAACACTGCCTTTACCAATATTTATGAAGGACTGCTGAAGGATTGTCTGCTGAACATAGCTGATTTGAGTGCTGTGCAGGCAAAGGGAGCCAGCAGCTTCTGGTATGCGGTAAAATATCTGGAAAATGATGAGAAAATTTTGACATCTGCACCGCTGAACAGTACAGACAGCAACATCGTAAACGCCTTGCGCAAGGAGCTGGAGGACAGCTATGACGATGATGCGGAAAGCATTATCACAAATGAACGCTATGCATACATTGCTAAGCTCATGAAGCAAACCTATGTGAAAAAACACAGTGGTATGAGTGTATCTGATCGTATAGATCATGTTGTTACCAATCGCTGGCTCGCACTGCCGATCTTCGCTGTGGTGATGTATCTGGTATACTATGTATCCGTAACAACGGTTGGTACGTACGTTACGGACTGGACGAATGATGTGCTGTTTGGAGATGTCATTCCTCCTGCCGTGACTTCCTTTCTGGAAGGCATCGGAACCGCAGGCTGGCTGGTTTCTCTGCTTGTCGATGGTATCATTGCCGGTATCGGTGCAGTTCTCGGCTTTGTTCCGCAGATGCTGGTGCTCTTCCTGTTTCTGGCAATTCTGGAAGACTGCGGCTATATGGCACGTATTGCCTTTATCATGGACCGTATCTTCCGCAAATTTGGATTATCCGGTAAATCCTTCATTCCGATGCTGATCGGGACCGGCTGCGGTGTGCCTGGAATTATGGCAAGCCGTACGATTGAAAGTGAAAAGGATCGACGTATGACGATCATGACAACGACCTTCATTCCATGCAGCGCCAAGCTTCCTATTATTGCACTGATTGCCGGGGCACTGTTCCACGGAGCAAGCTGGGTGGCACCGAGCGCATATTTTGTAGGCATCGCTGCTATCATAATGTCCGGTATTATTTTGAAGAAAACACGTATGTTTGCAGGGGATCCTTCGCCGTTTGTCATGGAGCTTCCTGCCTACCACGTTCCAAAGGCTTTGAATGTTCTTCGCAGCATGTGGGAGCGCGGCACAAGCTTTATCAAAAAAGCGGGAAGCATTATCCTGCTCTCTACGATCTTTATCTGGTTTACTTCCAACTTCGGCTTCGTGAACGGAAGCTTCACCATGCTGGAAGAAACGCAGCTGAACGAAAGCTTCCTGGCAAATCTGGGTTCTGCAATTTCACCGCTGTTTGCACCGCTGGGCTGGGGAGACTGGCAGGCATCCGTTGCCGCAATTACCGGTCTGGTCGCAAAGGAAAATGTCGTGGCTACCTTTGGTATCCTGTACGGCTTTGCCGAAGTGGCAGAGGATGGATCGGAAATCTGGGGAACGCTGGCAGCAAGCTTCACGGTTGCTGCAGCGTACTCCTTCCTGGTTTTCAATCTGCTGTGCGCACCATGCTTTGCTGCAATCGGTGCGATCAAGCGTGAAATGAACAATGCGAAATGGACGATTTTCGCTGTCGCTTATCAGTGTGTATTCGCCTATGTGATCGCCTTTATGATATTCCAGTTCGCAACCTTCTTTACAACCGGCGTATTCGGTATCGGTACGATCATCGCTCTGCTTTTCCTGCTGGTTATGCTGTATCTGCTATTCCGTCCGGAATCTAAAAAACAGGTGCAGCTTGAAAAAGTAAATATCAATGCCTGACACCAAGAAAGAGAGGGTTGATGAAGGATGGCTACCATTATCATTTCGTTACTTTTGCTGCTGCTGATCATCCTTGCACTGCGTTCGATTCGCAAAGAGGAATCCTGCAGTGGGGGATGCAGCGGCTGTTCAAAAGGCTGTAAAAGCGGACAAGCTCTGTATGAGGCCTATCAGCAGGGAGAAAAGCAGAAGGTATGATATAGAAATCATATCGCTGCTGTCTTCGCATTCGCGGCTTTCAATCGTATTGAAAAGGGGAATCCGAGCTGCTGTTGCTGCATATCACAGCATTGGATTTCCCTGTTTTTATAGCATCGTCACCGCATGAGAACCGTACCCTGTATGAGTATGCTATCCTTTCCTGCATGCACCAAAAGCCATGCGCCAAAAGGGTATGTGAAAGCAGTGGGACAGTGTGATGGATCCATTGCCGGGGTGCTCATCATTGGAAAACGGCAATGGTGTACAAGAAGACATGGCCATCGCATAGGCAGGTGTCAGGATATGCTTCTAGTGTGTGCAGCTTCTCTTGAAAGCTGGGTGCTAAAGCGCGCAGCTTTGATGGCTATATACAAGAAATAATGAAAAAAAGAATTGACAGTAAGCGATACCAATGATATTATTTACCCGTAAAAAGTGAATACTTCGTGGTGTGTTACTGTTATCAAGAACAGGCATTAACTATTTGAGAAGATGGATTACCGAGTAAAGGCGGAGTCTATCCAATCGAAGAGTGATGCCTGTTTTTTTGCATTGCGAGGGATTCAAAAAAAGAAAGGTAGGAGAAAAAATGGTAGGAATTATTCTTGCAAGTCACGGTGATTTTGCGAAAGGCATTCTGCAATCCGGGGAAATGATTTTCGGAACGCAGCCCAATGTAAAAGCAGTAACACTGCAGCCAAGTGAAGGACCGGATGACATTCGCGCAAAAATGGAAGAAGCAATCACTACATTCGAGAATCCTGAGCAGGTCCTGTTCATGGTAGACCTCTGGGGCGGTACACCGTTCAATCAGACCAGTGGACTGATCAACGGTCATGAAGACACATGGGCTGTCGTTACAGGATTGAATCTGCCGATGCTGATTGAAGCATTTGCATCCAGAATGTCAATGGAATCAGCACAGGAGATTGCCGCACATGTATATGGGGTAGCAAAGGAAGGTGTTCGATTACTTCCGGAGGCATTGGAGCCTGCACAGGAAAAACAGGCAGCTGAGCCGGTGACGCCGCAGGGAGCGATTCCTGAGGGAACCGTAATCGGAGACGGACATATCAAATATGTGCTGGCACGTATTGATTCCCGTCTGTTGCATGGACAGGTAGCTACAGCATGGACAAAAACCGTTAAGCCAACGCGTATCATCGTTGTGTCTGACGGTGTGGCTAAGGATGAGCTGCGAAAAAACCTGATTGAACAGGCGGCTCCTCCGGGTGTGAAGGCCAACGTTGTTCCGGTTGATAAAATGATTCAGGTCGCAAAGGACCCGCGCTTTGGAAATACAAAAGCGATGCTGCTGTTTGAAACACCGCAGGATGCGCTTCGTGCCATTGAAGGCGGTGTTGATGTGAAGGAGCTGAATATTGGCTCCATGGCACATTCCGTCGGAAAGATTGCAGTGAGCAAGGTGCTGTCTCTTGGTAAGGACGATGTCAAAACCTTTGAAAAGCTGAAAGCAAAGGGAATCCAGTTTGATGTGCGCAAGGTACCAAACGATTCCAAAGAAAACATGGACGATATTATAAAGAAAGCCAAAGCAGAGCTGGCTTAAGGAACAGGAGGAGATCATAATGTCAATTATTACAATTTTACTAATCGTTATCGTTGCTCTTCTGGCTGGTATGGAAGGGGTCCTGGATGAATTTCAGTTCCATCAGCCACTGGTAGCATGTACACTGATCGGTATCGTGAGCGGTCATATGAAGGAAGGTATCATTTTGGGAGGCTCCCTGCAGATGATGGCACTGGGCTGGGCAAACGTAGGAGCAGCGATTGCTCCGGATGCTGCACTGGCTTCTGTTGCATCGGCGATCATCATGGTATTGGGATTGCAGGGTGGAGCAACCGATGTAAATAACGCGATTTCTACATCGATTGCTGTTGCCGTACCGCTGTCCGTAGCAGGTCTGTTTTTAACGATGATCTGTCGTACCATTGCAATTCCGATGGTTCACTTTATGGATGCCGCTGCTGAAAAGGGAAATATTCGCATGATGGAGGTATGGCAGGTTCTTGCTATCCTGCTGCAGGGGGTACGTATCGCGATTCCTGCTGCTGCCCTGTGCGTCGTATCTCCGGGTGTTGTTACCGATGTATTGAATCAGATGCCATCCTGGCTGTCCGGTGGTATGGCAGTCGGTGGAGGCATGGTTGCCGCAGTAGGGTATGCCATGGTTATCAACATGATGGCAACAAAGGAAACCTGGCCGTTCTTCGCTCTGGGCTTTGTGTTAGCTGCGCTGAACCAGCTGACGCTGATCGCACTGGGTGTAATCGGTGTTGTCATTGCACTGATTTATCTGGGACTGAAGGAGCACGGTGGTTCCAATAACGGCGGAGGAAGCAGTAATACCGGTGATCCGCTTGGCGATATATTGAATGATTATTGATCTTGAAGGAGGAAGAAAACATGGAGAAAATTACATTATCGAAAAAAGATCGTTTGTCAGTTGCATGGCGTCATCAGTTCCTTCAGGGTTCCTGGAATTATGAACGTATGCAGAATGGCGGCTGGGGTTATTCCATCATCCCTGCCATTAAAAAGCTGTATCCGAATAAGGATGACCAGATTGCCGCATTGAAGCGTCATATGGAATTCTATAATACACATCCTTATGTGTCTGCACCGGTTATGGGTGTTACGCTGGCACTTGAAGAGGAGCGTGCCAACGGTCTATCTGTGGATGATGCGGCAATACAGGGTGTCAAGGTCGGCATGATGGGACCGCTGGCAGGTGTCGGAGATCCAGTATTCTGGTTTACACTGCGTCCGATTCTGGGAGCGCTTGGTGCATCCTTGGCATTGTCCGGAAACATCATCGGACCACTGCTGTTCTTTGTGGCATGGAATGTGATCCGCTGGGCCTTTATCTGGTATACACAGGAGTTCGGCTATAAGGTGGGAACCTCTATTGTAAAGGATCTTTCCGGTGGTCTGCTTGGCAAAATAACAAGCGGAGCATCCATTCTGGGTATGTTTATCATCGGATCCCTTGTACAGCGCTGGGTAAGCATTTCCTTTACACCGGTTGTATCTACGGTTACACAGTCAAAGGGAGCGTTCATTGACTGGAATAATCTATCCAGCGGTATTGACGGTGTACGTGAGGCTATCACGCAGTACGATGCACTGGGAAGCACCGGCTTAAATGTGGAAAAGGTGACAACCCTGCAGCAGAATCTGGATCAGCTGATTCCGGGACTGGCCGCATTGCTGCTGACGCTATTGTGCTGCTGGCTGTTAAAGAAAAAGGTATCACCGATCATCATTATCATAGCTTTATTCATCGTAGGTATTCTGGCACGTCTTGGCGGCGTGATGTAGAAGCCGTAAAAAAAAGGTTGCATTGCTTCGCAGCAGAGGAGGAAATCAGATATGGTACAGTCAAGAAACACAACGGTGGATTATACAGTCAAGGGTATTTCCTATATGGGATTATCAGCCTATGGAAAGATCATGGTAGGGGATCGGGCCTTCGAGTTTTATAATGATCGCAACGTTAAGGATTATATTCAGATTCCCTGGGACGAGGTGGATACCATCGTTGCTTCTGTATTGTTCAAAGGCAGAAAGATTTCGCGTTTTGCAATCATGACAAAAAGCAGCGGTACATTCTCCTTCTCCTCCCGCGACAACAAAGTCCTGCTGCGTGCGGTCGCAAATTATATAGATGGAGAGCGGATGGTGCGTTCCCTGAGCTTCCTTGATGTTATCAAACGAAGTATCAAACGCATCATCCACAGAAAAAAAGAGGATCCGGCATCCTGTTGATACAGCGTGCTTACAAAGAGGGTTTCAACAGAAATGTTGACTCCCTTTTTCAGCATATGGGTGCATGTGAATAGTAAAGAAATACAGGCACAATATGGAAATCGAATGTTGTTTTTTCCTTTACAATATCTTCCAAAATTGGTACCATATTATATATGGTTTAGTTGTAAGGAGAAAGGAGTGTATGAATTCGCTGTACGGGCGACTCATACAGAACATATATGAAAGATTGCATGCTCAATGTTCTGCAGCGGGTGGGAAGAAGCTTTATGCTGCCGATTGCCATACTTCCGGTTGCAGGTCTGCTGCTGGGAATCGGGGAATCACTCAGCAATCCCAACATGATCGCTGCTTATGGATTGCAATGGCTTTTGGGTGAAGGAACCTTCTTCTATATGATATTCAAGGTGATGAGCAATGCCGGTAATATCGTATTTACGAATCTGCCTCTGATTTTCGCTATGGGGGTGGCACTTGGTATGGCGAAGAAGGAAAAAGAGGTCGCAGTTCTTGCATCCGCAATCAGCTTCTTCATCATGCATACCTCCATCGCTACCATGCTGGAGCTTACGGATATCGCGGCAACGCTTCCGGATGGCTCTGTAACGTCGGTGACCGGTATCACCTCTTTACAGATGGGGATGTTTGGCGGTGTCATTGTAGGTCTTGGTACAGCTGCGCTGCATAATCGTTTCTACAAAATTCAGCTGCCGCGTATTTTGAGCTTCTTCGGAGGAACGCGCTTTGTGCCCATCATCTGTTCCATCGTCTATCTGCTGGTCGGCATTCTGATGTTCTATATCTGGCCGATTTTACAGGAGGGGATTTATATGCTCGGGGATATCGTGCAACGCTCCGGGTATTATGGAACCTTTCTTTACGGGGTGATCGAGCGCGCACTGATTCCCTTCGGGCTACATCATGTCTTTTATCTTCCGTTCTGGCAAACGGCAGTTGGCGGTACGATGGAAATTGCGGGAGTCAGTGTGCAGGGAGCACAAAATATCTTCTTTGCCCAGCTGGCGGACCCCAATACCGTACACTTCAGTGTAGAGGCAACGCGCTTCATGTCTGGTAAATTTCCGCTGATGATTTTCGGCCTTCCCGCAGCTGCCCTTGCCATGTATCGCTGTGCGCCGCCTGACAAACAAAAAATTGCCGGAGGATTGCTGATTTCCGCTGCGCTTACCAGTATGCTGACCGGAATCACCGAGCCGTTGGAGTATACCTTTCTGTTTGCGGCACCGCTGCTTTATGGCATACACTGTGTACTGGCAGGCTGTGCATTTATGCTCATGCATATGCTGCAGGTCGGTGTTGGCTTAACCTTTTCCGGAGGGTTGATCGATCTGTTTTTGTTTGGAATTCTTCAGGGAAATGCAAAGACCAACTGGATGATGATTGTAGTCGTCGGCGTTTTCTACTTTATGATTTATTATGTGCTGTTCACCTTCCTGATCAAACGGCTTGATTTCAAGACACCGGGTAGGGAAAGCGAATCACAGGAAATAAATGTCAGCGAGAGGCTTGCTGTGGTGGAGAAAGCGGATGAGGGACAGCATTCAGAAAAGAAAGAAAATGATGCGGATGCTTTGTCCTCTTTGATCTGTGCAGGACTTGGCGGAAAGGACAATATTATAAGTCTGGACTGCTGTGCGACAAGACTTCATGTGACGATGAAGGATCCAATGCAGATGGATGATATACTGCTGCAGGCAAGCGGAGCTGCCGGTATCTATAAGAAAAGCCGCGGTTTACAGATTATTTATGGTCCCCGTGTGACGATTATAAAATCGGATTTAGAGGATTATCTGTTACGTCTGGCTGGTAAGGAAGAAACGTATTAGGAAACAAAGATTTAGGAAAGGGGGACATTTATGTATACCGTTGTAAAAACATTAAACAACAACAGTGTACTGGTACAGGATGCATCCGGTGTATCTATGATATTTCTGGGGAAGGGGATCGGCTTCGGAAAGAAAAACGGAGATTCCATCACCCCCGGTGCGGGAGTGGAGCTGTATCGGTTCACGGAAACAAATGATCATGGGGATGCTATGGAAATCATACAGGAGGTCAACCCAATCTTTATTGAGGTCGCAGGCAGAATTTTGCAGCTTGCGCAGGCTAAATTTCACGAGGTTGATAAAAACATCTTGCTGCCGCTGGCAGATCATATCGCTTTTTCCATTGAGCGTATGAAGGCGAATATGGATATTTCCAATCCCTTCGCCAGTGAAATCGCTCTGCTTTACCGGGAGGAATATGAAGTCGCCTTGCAGGGGAAGGCAATCATCGAGGAAATGTGTGGCTATACGATCAATGAAGGAGAAATTGGCTATATTACGCTGCACGTGCATTCCGCAAGAGGGGAAGACAAGGTTTCAGAGGCGATGCAGACAGCGGTCATCATACGCGACAGTATCGAAGAGGTGGAGCGGGATTATGGAATTTCAATCGATACCAATTCCATGTCCTATACTCGTTTGATGAATCATATGAAGTTTCTGATGCTGCGGCTGCAGTCGGATGAGGAGCTGCAGATGGATGTCGGTGATTATGTATCAAAGCAGTTTCCCTATGCCTATAAAACGGCACAGAAAATCTGTGAGGAGCTGCGCAAGGTCTATCATAAGGATATTCCGGAAACAGAAATCGGATATCTTGCCCTGCACATCGAGCGGGTTCGTACCAGTGAAATGAAAAAGCTGGAGGAACGCTTTGCTACATAGCATATGTAGGCTGGGCGTTTCTTTTAAGTTTGCGGGCGATTGCTTTGCAGATATGATATAATAATGGCAATAAAAGGAGCAAAGGGTATGGATGAGATGATGAGTGAAACAGATTTTGATGCAAGGCTGAATGCACTATGGGAACGCTTTTCCACGCTGCACAATCACGCCAATACTGATGTGCAGGAAGCGCTGCATAATTTATTGACGCATCCTAAGGAGGAGCTGGATGATGCTTCGTATATGAAGCTCATGTATATGAAGGGACTTTGCTATGAGGAGCAGGGAAATAAAAATGCGGCACGCTATTGTGCCATGCGAATGCATGCAATACAGGAATGTATGCACAATCCCAGAAAAAAACGTCCCCGCTTTTTGGATATACAGGGATATGTATGCAGTGATGCAATGAATGTATTTATTGAGCGGTACACAGCGTTTCTCAAGGATACCTACAAGGGCATCAACCGTCGTTTGCTTATGATCGTAGGTATATTATTTCTGGCTGTCTTTCTCGTTTTAACGCTGTTCCTCAAAATTTATTTCATCATCGCGGCGTTGGAGACAATTATGCTGGGCATGCTGACCTATCTGCTGCAGAAGCGAAGAATGCCGGATATCTTTCAGAAAAACCAGCTGAATGCAATAGAAAAATATGTTGAACCGGAGGTTCTGGAATTTGACCGCCCTATCCGTTTTTCATAATCAGAAGTGCAGCACAGATTGTCTCTGCTGTGCTTTTTTTATCGGTCAAGCAGATCGCAATCCTGGCGGGTCGTCCGTATATTCTATGTAGAAAACGGCAGGAAAGACAATCCTCCCGTTATCGTTTTGTGAATTTCATCCTACAGCTTATTGCGCTCGTTAACAATGGCATCCCAGGTTGCCTTTCCAATGACACCGTCGATGTTTAAGTCATATAAATACTGGAATTGCTGCACCATGGTGGTTGTTCTTGGACCATACATGCCGTCTACCGGTATCGGACGCAAGCATTTATTGACAGCGGCAATCTCATTCAGATATTCCTGCATTTTAAAGACGGAAATTCCCTGCGCACCAGAGCTGAGATAGTAAGAGCTGCTTGCGACAGGAATATTGGTGACAATCTGTAGATCACGAAGCTTGTTTACAATGGAATCCCAGGTATCGTTGCCAATTTCACCATCAATCGGAAGGTTTGCATAGCGCTGCCATTCCCGTACGGCCTGCTCCGTTCTGGTACCATATACACCATCCTGCAGATTACGGGTATTGATGAACCCCTTTTCCTGCATCATATTCAAATATGCCTGCTGTTTGTTTACACCAATCCCGATGCTTCCCGGTTTTAATGCGGCTGTTGAAATCATCATGTAACATCTCCTTTCCCTACAGTATATGGGAAAACGGGGAAACGCCCTATATACTAGCCCATCTCCCGATCTTTTCACAACATAAATTTTAATGAAAATGCCCTGAAACTAAAAGATGAAATTTTTTTCAAAAAATTTACAGAAAAGTGTTGCATTCTTTTTGCATCCGTGTATAATAGTGTTATATTAACAACTGAGAACAGAAGTAGTACATCTGAAATGCTGCAAAGAGAGCCTGCATACTGGTGAAAGCGGGAGAGTAAAACAGGATGGAACGTGTCTGGGAGTTGAATTGTCGAGCGCTGTGGCAGGAGGCAATTCCGTGTTACCTGACGTTACAGGCGTAAGCGTCGTCCGTTATAGAAACGGACGGAACTAAGGTGGTACCGCGAGCAATCGTCCTTTGATTTTTTGAAGGGCGATTTTATTTTTATAGAGAGGAAGGAGATTTTATGAATTTTGATATTACAGTAATCGAAAGGTTCTGGCAGCTGCTGTTAAGTGGTGTGCCGGTTATTCTCGGATTGTCGCTGGCTTCCGCATTCTTCGGAACGCTGATTGGTCTGGCGACTGTATTTCTGAGAAGGGTGAACAAGGTGTTTAACGCAATCATTGCGGCATATATCGATCTGTTTCGTGGAACACCGGTATATGTGCAGATGTTTTTCATCTATTTCGGTATTCCCAGCCTTGTCCCGGGGCTTAATATTAACAACTGGGTTGCGGGAATTCTGGTATTCTCCCTGAATTCCGGTGCCTATATGTCAGAAATTATGCGTGCCGGTATTGATGGTATTGATAAGGGGCAGATTGAGGCAGCGAAGGCATTGGGAGTATCCGGTAAAGATATTGGGAAAGATATTATTATCCCTCAGGCGTTTCGTAATGTACTGCCGGCGGTTATCAATGAATTTATCACACTGACCAAGGAAACCTCCATCGTATCTGTGATTGGTCTGCATGATATGATGTACTGGTTCTATGCGGTTAAGAATCAGACCTATGCGGATTTTGAACCGCTGCTGATTGTGTTCCTTGTGTATTATATTATGAATAAGGTATTGTCTCTTATCGGTAAGACAATAGAAAGGAAGCTGAAATATGATTAGGGTAGAGCATTTATATAAGAATTACGGTGACAGTGTAAAGGTTCTCTTCGATGTCAATTTCACCTTCGAGGATGGAAAAACCTATGCGATTATTGGTAGTAGCGGCGGAGGTAAGTCAACCTTTATTCGCTGTCTGAATATGCTGGAGATACCGACCAGCGGGGATATATTTTACAATGAAACAAAAATCAATGATCCGAAAACAGATTTGGCACGTGTCCGTGAAAAAATCGGGATGGTTTTCCAGAATTTCAATTTGTTTGATCACATGAAAGCCATTGACAACGTTACGTATGCACTTCGCAAGGTAAAAAAGATGAATGCGGAGGAAGCAAGTGCGAAGGGGCTCTCCCTTTTGGATAAGGTTGGCTTACGACATCGTGCCGACGCTTATCCGCATCAGCTGTCCGGTGGTGAAAAACAGCGATGTGCGATTGCCAGAGCATTGGCTATGGAGCCGGAGGTTCTGTTGTTCGATGAGCCGACCAGCGCGCTGGACCCGGAAATGACCGGTGAGGTGCTGAAGGTTCTTCAGGATTTGAACCATACCGGTATTACGATGATCGTTGTTACACATGAGATGAACTTTGCCAAAAAGGTTGCGGATTATGTCATCTATATGGATCAGGGAAATATCGAGGAATGCAGTAAGGCAGTGGAATTCTTTGAAGAGCCGAAAACGGCAAGGGCAAAGGAATTTCTGTCAAAAATGATATAGAAAAGGAAAGAGAGGAAATAGAACATGAAAAAGTTACTGACTGGGTTACTGGCTGTTGTTATGATGGCTGGACTTGCGGGCTGCGGCAGCAAGGATGATGGAGCAGGAGAGGGAAGCGATACGGCGAAGAAGGAGCTGACCGTATATACGAATTCCGGCTATAAGCCATATGAAATGGTGGATGAAAAAGGAAATCTGTACGGGTTTGATATCGACGTTATGAATGAGGCTGCTAAGCTTGCAGGCTATACCGTAAAATGGGAGGATGTCGACTTTGACGGTATTGTACCTTCTGTAAAGCAGGGGAAAGCGGATATCGGTATTGCGGGAATCACATATACCGAGGAACGTGCAAAGCAGGTGGATTTCTCTGATGTATACTATGCAGGAGAGGACGCACAGAACTATGTGCTGACAATGAAGAGCAGCGGTATGAAAAAAACAGAGGATATTAAGGGAAAGAAAATCGGTACGCAGATGGGTACCATTCAGGAATCCATTCTGAATTCTCTGCAGGATGAATATAAGCTGAAGCTGGACAAGAGAAAGGCTTATTCTGATATGGTTTTGGAAATGAAAAAGGGTGTCATTGATGCGATGGTCGTTGAAAAAGCAGTAGCAGAGGAGCTTGCGGCAGATAACGATGATTTGAGCTATTACAAATTTGAAGCTGGTGCTGAGCTTGCGGGGAATGCAATGATTTTCCAGAAGGACAACAAATTGAAGGATGAATTCAACAAAGCCATCAAAACGATGAAGGAAAACGGAAAGATGGATGAGCTGGTAAAGAAATATTTTGGTAAATAAAAAAATATAAAAATGCAGACGAAAGTAGAATCGTCTGCATTTTTTTCGAATGTACCTTTATAAGGAGCGATGATAAGTTTATCCGATCAAATGCGAGCATGTTATTTCAATGCTTTACACAAAACCGCAGCTATATCTATAAACTTTTTCTTTTGCTGCTGATTTAACTCTCGATAGTATTTGACAAGTCTCATTTCATCAGCCTTAATAAATAATTCATCCATACAGGTGGTATCTTCTTTAACTGAAAGAACATAATTTAAATCCAGTTCACATTCCTTGCACATTCTTGATAAAGTATCCAAAGAGGGTTCAGACTTCTTACACATGTAACTGCTTAAGGCACGTCTGGAAATTCCGAGCTTCTTTGCCAATTCTGTCTGTGTCATATTCATCAATTCCATTTTACTAGCAAGTATATCTATAAAATCTTTTTTCGTAGACATAATCCTTCACCTTCCTTGTTGCGTAATTTTAGTACATGTTTATTCTATATACAAAATTATTCCATGTCAGTTTTTGCTACTTATTATTCCTTAGAATAACTTATAACGGATATGTCGCATAGAAAGTACTAGAATAGGTGTGAACAGAATCATATAGAAATAGCCTTGGAAGTATAAATGTGACCTGATAATTTAGGAAAGCGCCCGAGGGTATAGTACTGTTTCATTTATGATAACCGACTTTACATATATGTATGCAAAAGTTCAATCATCTTAATGAACAAAATGAAAAACCGTGCTGTTAACACGGTTTCCTTTATTACATATCATTCTGTGTAGTATCATCCATAGATAGCTCGTTTATACTGTATTTGACAAACAAGGTATGGAATGGTTTTGATTTGTACATTTGTATTCAGCGTCTCATGCTTCGCGTTTGAAGTCGCAATGCGTATACAAGCTCCTTCATATAAGCGATTTATTTTGTTATCTTTGCTTTCTTTTTACTGGCTATAACCATGACACCACTGAATGCCAATAGGGTTATGAAGAAATATGTATTCGTATGATCTCCTGTATTTACACTGCCGGCTAAAACATCAGATTTTTTCTTTTCTGTAACATCCTTCTTATTCAAATCGGCAGGTGCAGCTGCTTCTGTATCTTTTTTCTCTTCCGGTTTTATTGTTTCGGAGACGGATACATCGTTTGCAGCCTGCAGAACATAGGCAGAACAGTGATTGATGACAACCGTTACATAACCATTATCATCAACGGTATATCTCTTTGTCTCTTCTAGCTTTCCTGTTGTTTCATTGAAATAGGAAAGCTGAACATTCTGTTTTGGTTGAAAGGTATCCCCAACATAGGTTTTTACGGTAGTTCCTTCTGGTAAGCGCCCGCTGTGTTCAAATGCGAGTACCAAAGAATCTTTTGCTTGTGCTGCTTCTGCATCATTTGGCTTTCTGATCGACATTGAAAGATTGATATCCATAACCTCGTTGATTGATTCAAACGTCCATGTATTCATACTTCCATTCATTTCAACATTTACAGTTAACGGAACGTTCTTATCCTTGGCTGCCTGTAAAAGCTCTTTTGGTAAAGTTATAGTTTTCAGATTTTCCTTCAGGTGCAAATGGATGGTTGCCGCTTTGTCAGCATGCTGTATCATATCTATAGCCTGCTGTTTGATTTGATCAGTTAAAAATATATCTTTGCCGGAAATATAGGTAACTTCATCTTTTGGTTCCTCTGGTACAGGCTCAGAAGCTGGTTTTGTTATCTTGAACGTTTTTTGGAAGCTTTTTTGTGTTCCATCCTTCTTGTTTACGATAAGGAAATTTACAACGGCTTCTCCATATCCCTTGATCGCTCCTTCTGGTAAAAAAGCGCCGTGTCGTGTTAAGCGTTCATATGTCTGATTCCAGTCTAATATCTGGGGGTTCGTGCTCTCTACTTTCAATGTGAAGCCTTCATCGAATTTGTAGGGAGTGCCTTCCTTCAATACAGGATTAACAACGAAATCTAGTGAATTGCTCAAATCACTTTCGATTGTTATCTCATTTTTATTAAGGAATTCATTATCATCACCCAAGCCTCCAAAAAAATGCCCTTCTATATTAAGTACATCATCAATGTTGGCATTGACTACTTTTTCTACATCATGTGTAACTGTAAAGGAACGTGATTGTGGAGCATTTGGAACAGTGGAATTCAATGTTATCAATATTTCTGCTGTACCGCTCATTTTTATTTCAAATGGCTGCGTTATACTTGTTGTTGTATTTTCTGTCGATTCGTTGGGGAATGAGATAAGATGCGGTGTTCTGTTGGTGTAGGTGATTTCATAATAACCGTAAATATCCGCCCCTGAATTCTTATCTTCCAATACCAAAATGGATGTTCCATCCTCTGTTGTCGTGAAGGCTGCTGTTATGTCGTTTACATTCGCCTGTTTTTTCTCAGTTGCTGATTCTCCAGTGTGCGTTTCATTAGCTGCGATGTGTGTCTGCATTGTCGAAATTCCCATAATGCATGTAAGAACGCCGCAGCATAATAGCTTTGTTAATTTCTTCATGATTTCTTCTCTCCTTCTTATTTTGGAATAAATATGTAACATAATTATAATAGACCAAATATGTAATCTAGGCAATATGGAAATACTATTTTCTGTCAGTTATTAACAATTTTTTCGTAAAACTTTAATGAATAACACCAATTCCGTGTGATAAATCTGTGATTTTCTAAACGGAATCAGCTAATAAATAGCAATATGAAAATAGGATAATAAAGATAGGTGCAACATATACTTGCATTTTCAAAGTATTTATTATATGGTTAAGGTGTACAGGGGGAGACACCCATCATAAAAAGACGAAGGTACAAAGAGGATGAGAAAATGAAGCATATAGAGGTCATTGATGAGCATGGTGCTTATCTGCAAAACACCTATGAGCGCCGTGCAAGAGGACTGGTGAAAAAAGGCAGGGCGTACTATGTGACAGCATCCTGCATCTGTCTGATTACGCCGCCGGAAAACATGGAGGAAAAGACTTTGGAGACAAACGATAAGAAGGATATCCTGACAAGGATCGATACAATTTTACAGCAGAAGGAATATCTGCAGGAGGCATTTTCAGCGATTGAGAAAATACCGCATGAATTGAATGAGGAGCTGACCGCGATCCGAACAAAAACGATTTTGGAAATCGTAGAGGCCAGAGAAAAAACGAATCAGGAAGTCGTTGCGCTGCTTCGTGCTATGCTGGAACAGGATTCAACACCGCAAGGTGAGTAAAAGCGAGGAGCTGAAAAGACTGGGGTAGCATCAAGCCGCAGTCTTTTTTTTGTAATCAAATGATAGAAATCAAATTTTCATAAGGTAAATCTCATTTTCGTTATCTGATATTTATTTGATTGTGCAGAGAGCTTATGGATTTGAAATACCACCAATAGGAGAAGCACTTGATATTAACATTTTCAAATGAAATAGACATTCTACAGTATTATGATAAAATGAAAGCATGAACGTTAAGGTGGGGATCTGATACAATCTGATCTCTTTTTCATTGTGTCTGCAGGAGAGTATTAGATGGTATATGATTCCTGTGAAGGTAGGTGTGATAAATGGATGGAAAGAAATTGATGCTATTAAAGCTGCTGCTGGATGCGGAGGAATTTATCAGCTATGAACAACTGGCAGAGTATCTGGATGTTAGTACGCGCAGTGTTCTGCGCTTTATGAAGGAAATACAGACGTATGCGCTTGGCTATGACATTCGCGTTGAGCTAAAAAAACGCAAGGGAATAAAGCTGGTTGGAACTAAGGAAGACAAAGAACGCCTGCTTGCATCTATTGATAATAAAACAGTGGCTGTTTATACAGGGAATGAGCGAATGATCATGATTATGATTGAGCTTTTTCAACCTGCACAGGAATATACAAAGCTGTATTATCTGGCCTATAGACTGAATGTCAGTATGACAACGCTCCATAATGATCTTTCTTCTATAGAGGACTATCTGTCGCTAAATCATGTTCGCATCCATACGCAGCGGGGTGAGGGAGTAAGGCTTCAGGGAAAACGTAAAGATATTGCATGGGCTATAGCAAGCTTTCTGCTTCCCTATATGGAATGGGGACATGATACAGTCCGCTATCAGTATCTGTTGAATGAGCAGGTACAAGAGGCTATGCATACTTTTTTCTCACTTTCGCGGCTATGGGAGGTAAAACGGCTTGCCGATGCATTCGATTATACGCTGGCATCTGTATTTGTACTGGAGGATTATCATCATTTCCTGATTCTGATAACAATTATGATTTGGTATCCGCAGTATCTGCAGGATTATGAGGATAGCGGCTATCAATCACCTGTGCTGGAAAGTCAGGTGAATCTTCGTTATGGTCAATTCATGAAAAAGGTAAATCAAGAGACGAAAGCAAATCGGTTAAGCATGTCTTCTTCAAGCTTATATACGGCGGCTTACCTATCTATGCGCAAAGTGGATTTGCAAACGGATGCCTATCAGTATGATGAAGAACTATATTATCTGACACTGCATTTTTTAGGGGATTTGGAACAGGAGCTTGCTGTGGCTCTAAATCGTGATGCAGATCTCGTGGATCGTTTGAGCATGCATATGAAGCTGATGATTCATCGCATTAAAATGGGTACAGTTATCAGTAATACGTATCTGAGTGAAGTGAAAAAGAAATATATGTCAGTCTTCTCTGCTGTCATGAAGCATCTGCAGCTCTTTGAAAATCGTTATGGTATCCGTATCAATGAAAACGAAATAGGATATATCACGGTTCATGTACTAGCTAGCATGATTGAACAGGAGAATTGTGAGCGTAGAATCAAGGTAGCTGTTTTATGCATGAGTGGCATGGGGACCAGCAAAATGCTGACAGAAATGCTAATGCGGCGCTATCCATTATTACAAGTTGAACATGATTTTTCTTTGGAGGAATTTCATGAAATGCAAATGCTGCAGGAGGGATATGATATGGTGGTTTCAACGATATCCTTAGAGACTATGATGCTTCCGGTTGTTGTCGTACATCCAATACCAACGGAGCAGGATTATGAAGCTGTGAATAAGCTGTATGAAAAATTGTCGAGAAATCGTCATGATACGAAAGATATTCAAAGGAAAGCTAGCATAAAGAAGGCTGTCAATGCTCCGATTCCAAAACAGAAAATACTGGAACGCTTACAAACCACTATCACGATTGTAGATCAGTTTCGTGTTGAGGAAATAAGCGCTTCCGGATTGCGTGAGCTTTGGACCGGTATAGCGAATCGTGCACTTCATGAGAATGACCGTGAAGAATTTTACGAAAAAATCAGATTGCGTGAGGAATTGGGAAATACGGTGATTCCAGAACTGAAGCTATTGCTGATTCATTGTAGACTAAAGGATATCATCCAGTTAAAGCTATATAAACTAAAGCAGTCGTTTACATATATGTACAAAGCAGAGCAGTATACGGTTCAATATGCACTTTTAATGATTGCACCAGTACAGGAGCAGCTACAAGTGCTGGAATGTATGAGCAGTGTTTCTATGCATGCGGTAGCTGATGAGGCATTTCAAAAGGCGTTGCTGTCAAAGGATGATGAGGAATTCATTACCATGCTGACGCGTATTCTTTTGGCTGATATGATTTGAGGAGGGTGAGCATATGCGAAAAGCGTTGATTATAGGGGCAGGAAATCAGGGACGCGGAATCCTTGGAATGATCTGTAGGAACAATGGTCTCGTGCCAATATTCATGGATACCAATACCGTTCTATTACAGCAGCTACGAGCACAAAAGCAATATACCGTTGAAGATTTAAAACAAAATATCAGTATGCAGCTGCATTGTGGTGAGTGTATTGATGTGGATGATCTGGCGGGAATGTGTCAGGCTGTAGAAGAGGCAGAGCTGATATTTACTTCTGTTTCATCCGGACATATCACAGAATGTGGAGCGATTATCGGAAAGGGACTGTCCGAGCTTTATCGATCCAATCGTTTAAAGGAAAAGAATATCATCCTTTGTGAAAACAGTGCGGATAAAATAAGTCAGTTTTTACAGGGATTGCAGACATGTATGTCGCAGTCGGATTTGGAATGCGTGCAAGAAATTATAGGGATTTGTGAGGCGTTATCCATGTCGCTGGCATCACATTCGCAATTTGCGGAGAATGAATTGCAGGTGGAGATTCAGCAGGGAATGCGTCTGTATATCAATAAAAACCGTATGAAGGGAGATTTGATTCGATATGAAGGAATTCGCTATGTCGACAATTATGAACATTTGCGGCTGCAGGCGTTATACACCAACAATACCAGCAGCGCATGTATTGGTTATCTGGGACATCTTCTGGGGTATCGAACCCTGAAAGAGGCTATGGCAGATCAGCGGCTTCAACATCTACTTGTGTCCTGCTATGATGAAATCAACCTTACACTGATTCGTGAATTAGGGGTATCTCCGGCAGATCAAAAGGATTTCTCTGTTTTTGCCAGGAAAAAGTATGAGCATAGCGATGATCGGATCGAACGGCATTGTAAAGGCGTACTGCGAAAGCTGGGAAAAGAGGAACGTCTTAGCGGAATATGTGAAAAGGCGCTCAAGCATGATGTGGTACCGAAAACCATCGCACTGGGACTTGCCGCTGCACTATTTTACAACGATGAGTCGGACGAGGAATCTAAACAGCTGGCACTTCAAAGAGAACGGTGTAGTCTCAGTTCGCTGATTGAAACCCTTTGTCAAACGAACAATCAGCGTCTTATGGAGCTGATATATGAAGGTATCATTTATCTGGTTGACAATAACTACCTTTGTCAGAATAAAATCACGACAAAGCTGATACAATCCTGGCAAATTGCATCGTGACAAAATAAGCCTTGGAATGCTTTGCCGTTTTCCTGCGCTCTTGTTAAACTGAAGGTGTAAAAAGATTGCAATCCTTATTTACAGAAGTAAAACATACTGGAGGAAATAGAACGATGAAGGAATGGAAAATGAAGGTTCAGAAATTCGGTGGCTTTCTGACCGCGATGATGCTCCCCAATATCGGTGCATTCATTGCATGGGGATTGATTACAGCTTTATTTATACCAAACGGATGGATTCCGAATGAAGAGCTTGCCTTATTGAAGCAACCAATGCTGATTTATCTGATACCGCTGCTCATAGGCTCTACCGGTGGACATCTTGTCTATGGAAAGCGAGGGTCTGTTATGGGAGCTATCGCCACGATGGGCGTTATCGTTGGTTCTGATATTGCAATGTTTGTAGGAGCTATGATTATGGGGCCGCTGAGTGCTCTGCTTATTAAGAAATTTGATAAGCTGGTGGATGGCAGAATTCCATCGGGCTTTGAAATGCTGGTCAATAACTTTTCCCTAGGTATTATCGGCATGCTGCTATGTCTTCTCGGTTATGCCTTGATTGGACCGGTTATTCAAACCCTGAACGGTTTCTTTGCTGCAGGTGTGCAATGGCTGGTTGATAAGAGTCTATTGGTGCTTGTTCCGATTTTCATGGAACCTGCACGTATGCTGTTTTTGAATAATGCTATATCGCAGGGAATCTTCGCACCGCTGGGTGTTGAACAGGCTGCTGAAATGGGAAAATCAATCTTCTTTCTGCTCAGCTCAAATCCCGGCCCTGGTCTTGGACTGTTGATTGCATACTGGCTGTATGGTAAGGGAACAGCAAAGGAGGCTGCACCAAGTGCCATGATCATTCACTTCTTCGGTGGTATCCATGAAATGTACTTTCCGTATATTCTGATGAAGCCAAAGCTGATTATTGCGACCATTTTGGGCTGGATGTCTGCAACACCTGTATATTTGTTTCTAAAAGCCGGTCTGGTTGCATATCCATCTCCGGGAAGTGTGATTTCCATCATGATGATGTCACCGAAGGGGATGTATCTGATTAACCTGTCTGGCATTCTGGTTGCAGCAATTGTATCCTTCTTTGTTGCCTCCTTTATTCTGAAGGTGGATAAGAGCAAGGAAAAGGATTTCAATGATTCGATAGAAATGATGGAACAATTCAAGGGTAAAAAATCAAAGCATTTTGATGAAATCAAGACCTCTACAGAAAGCGAAGCCAACTCCATGACTACCGTACGGAAAATCATATTCGCCTGTGATGCCGGAATGGGAAGCAGTGCGATGGGCGCAGGTATCCTGCAGAAGAAGGTGCAGGAAGCCGGTTTGGATATCGAGGTGAAAAACAGTTCGATCGAAGGGATACCAAAGGACGGTGATATCATTGTATGCCATGAAGGACTGTATGAGCGTGCATTGCAGAGTGCACCTGGAAAAACGTTTGTCGTCATAACAAATTATCTTGCAGCACCGGAATATGACGAGCTTATCGAGCGGCTGAAACAGGAAAAGAAAGAGCATGCCTGAGGTCAGAATATGAAGAACATTCTACCGATTGAAAATATCTTTCTGAATCTTCCGGTGATGCAGAAGGAGGAAGCTATTTATACTGCGGCCGAGGTTCTTAGAAAAGGCGGCTATGTTACGGAAGCATATTATGAAGCAATGCTGTTAAAGGAAAAGGAATGTGAGACTTATATCGGTAATGGTGTTGCCATACCGCATGGCATCAGTCACAGCGAACAGGAAATCCTGCATTCCGGTATTGCTGTTTTACAATTCCGCACACCGATTGACTATCATGGAAACGCAGTACACCTGGTGATTGGTATCGCCGGTAAGCAGCAGGAGCATATCGCTATGTTATCACAGATAGCCTGTGTGCTGCAGGATCGAGAGAATGTACAGAAAATTGTCGAGTGTCGCAGCCGCCATGCGCTCGCTGCGATGCTGCACGCATCTGTACAGGAGGGGAGCGTATGAAAAAGGCGATTATCTTTGGGGCGGGGAAAATTGCAAGGGGCTTTGTTGCTCAGCTGCTGTATAACAGCGGCTATGAAATCGTCTTTATCGATGTTGATAAACAGCTGATTGATCTGCTGAAACGACAGAAAGCATATACGGTTCATATACTAGGAGCGGAGCATCTGAATACGGAGGTGGATCGTTACCGTGCTGTTTTATCGTCCGAGCTGGATACGATTGCAAAGGAAATGGAAACGGCTGCGCTGCTGTTCACGGCTGCAGGCGGGAATCATCTATCGCAAATCGGCCATGTGATTGCGGCGGCATGGGATCATATGAACACCTATCCGGAAGCTCTGAATATCATCACATGCGAAAACTGGAAGGATGCAGGGAAAACGCTTCGCTCTTCCATTGAAGCAAATGTTAACAGGCTTTCCGAATGGCAGCAGCACGGCGCGGTCAGTGAAGGGGTAGTCATGCGAATTGCCACGCAGCCCTCTGTTGATCAGCTGAAACACGAACCGCTTGGTGTTTGGGTACAGAATTTCTGGGAGCTGCCGATTGATGCATCAACCTTTCGCGGAGACATCAGTATACAGGGGATGAAGCTGATTGAGCATTTCGGACGATTTCTGGAACAAAAACTGTATACGAACAATACCTCCAATGCCTTTATCGCATATTACGGTTATCTGCTCGGTTATCGTATTGTAGCGGAAGCGGCGAATGCACCTGAGCTCTCCGGTATGCTGGATGAATTGTATTGTGAAATCAATGAAACGCTGATTGCTGAGCTTCATGCACTCCCAAAGGAACAATACCGTCTCGCAGAAAAAGCGAGAGCAAAATATGCAGACTGGCAGATTGTCGATCGAATCGAAAGACATGCAAAGGATCCGATTCGCAAGCTGGGACCACACGATCGCCTGATTGCTCCTGCGCGTATGGCATTAAGAAACGGCATTGATCCAAACATGATGGTCCGTGCGATTGCTGCTGCTCTATATTATGATGAATCATCGGATGAGGTAGCCTGCAGGCTGCAGGAAATGCGAAAGTCATTCGGTGTTTCCTATATTTTGAAAGAAATTTGTCAGCTGCAGGAGGAAGAGGAACTGTTTCATCGCATTCTACAGGAAATAGAAGCGCTGAAAGAAAGGGGAATCGTACATGAATAATGTCATCATAGGCGCCGGACAATGTGGCCGAGGCTATATCGCCAGACTGCTTGCTTTATCAAAGGAGAACTTTACCTTTATTGATTGTGATACGCGTATTATTGAGCAGTTGAGGATAGCCGCAACCTATGAAATATCGTTTTGCGGAAGCGAAAGGAAGCCCCTGACTATTGAGCATTACCGTGCCTACAGCTGGGAGGAAAAGGAAAGCTTTGAAAGCCTACAGGAAGCAGATGTTATCTTTACGAGTGTTTCAGAGCAGCATCTGCCTGCGCTTGTACAGCCGTTAAGGACTGCCCTGCAAAAACGTAGAAAGGCACATAAAGCAATCATTATCACTGCTGAAAACGGAACTTCTCCTAAACAGAAGCTATGTGAGCTTGCCGATATTGCTGAGTTAAGTGAATCTGTTATATTTTGTACAACGTTAAAGAAAGACGGGGTTCTGGATATCATGAGTGAGGATTTGGATCATCTTCCTTATGATGCATCCTGTTTAACATCGCAGCTTCCATTTCATGGGATGTATGCTGAGCATAGCTTTCAGGACTTACTGGAGCGCAAAATTTATACATATAACGCATTGAGTGCATGTATTTCCTACCTTGGTGCATATCTTGGGTATACCTCCTATGCAGCTGCAGCGAACGACGCTGATATCGTAAGGCTGACGGATATAGCAAGAAGACAGCTGGATCAGGCGGTTGCCGCTGCTTATGGTATTGACATAGAACGTCAGCATGCATTCTCTCATATGGCAGTGACCAAATTCAGAAATCGCGGTATTCCCGATACCATTGAACGTAATGCGCGGGATGTAGTGCGCAAGCTTGGAAGAAAGGAACGAATCCTTGCACCACTTTTGTTAGTCAGTGCGAACGGCGAGTTTCCGGAGAGCTTCTGTATCGTGTGTGCAGCCGCGCTATGGTATGGTAGTATGCATGGCGAATTTGCAGCAGAAAATGATATCAGAAATGAAGAGATATATGGATTGCTACATACTGTATTGACGGCAGATATACTGGAAGCAACACTGGTATATTATCAGAAGCTCATGGCTGGGATTACGCTTTCAACACTTGTTCATAAAGCTTTTGGATCACTGGAAAAAGAGCTTTGAAAGAAATACAGGATTACCATAAAAGATAAGGTATGACGGTTGTCCTTTAATAAAAACTGAAAAAAACGTTGATTTGTGATGAATCAGCGTTTTTTTATTGAGGAAATCAGCATTTTCTGGGATTCCAGAATAAATGTATGTTCTACTGTTTATTGCGATGCAATGCTTGGTGAATATCTTGCTTGCTCTGAAATGGTATAGAAGATTTTTGTCGATGAAAACCAGGGTTAAAACATGAGCACCTCACATAGGATAGATTGAGGTGATAGCGATGATCAAAGAATGTGTCCTGTGTGGAGTATGTATATCTGTATTTCTGACCCCTGTGCAGGCTAAGGAAGAAGTGGTTCAGGGGGTGGTTCAGGTACAGGATGATACCGGGAAACCCCTTGAGGGAGCCGCCTTTCAGCTGTTCAGCTATGGAGAGCCTCTGCAGGAGCTGACCAGTGATAAAACGGGCACAATCGTTTTACATGATCTTGATTACGGAGAATATCAGCTCATCCAGACGCAGACAGATTATGGCTATCAGAAAACAAAACAGCGCATCAGCTTTGTATATGATGGAACACAGGAGAAGAAGCAAAGCTGGAAGGTTGTAAATGAACGAATGCTGGGGACGGTAAAGCTTCGTATCCGGCAGGAGAATGATGAAAGAATATCACATGTGTCCATGCAGCTGCTAGATGAGCAGGGGAAAAAGCTTCGGAATATCACCAGTGACAGGGACAGCATTCAGCTGCAGAAGCTGCCAATAGGCACATATCGCCTGCATCTGGATGAAAAGGAAAAGAATTATCGCTTGAAGGAGGATGTGACCTTTGCAATCACTCCATACAACTATAATCGAAGCTATGTGCTGACGCTGCATTTGGAACCGGTTAAACAAAAGCAGGAGGATTACACCTTTGCCTTTTGTTTTATCATGGCGGTGCTGGGCCTGTTTTTCAGAAAGCACAGTCTCACACAATTCCTTGATGATTTCATGGTATAATGCTCACACATGTGAAAGGAGGAAGGTCAATGATTGAAGATCTTCTGAGATACAATGAGGAATTTGTTAAGAACAAGGGCTATGAGCCGTATCAAACAAGCAAATATCCGGATCGGCGTCTGGCTATCGTTACCTGCATGGATACGCGGCTGATTGAGCTGCTGCCGGCAGCACTTGGTATAAAAAACGGCGATGCAAAAATTATAAAGAACGCAGGAGGGGTGATCACACATCCCTTTGGCAGTGTTGTGCGAAGTCTTTTGATTGCCATTTATGAACTGGGTGTGGAGGAAATTCTGGTTATCGGTCACACGGACTGCGGTGTACAGCATATGGATGCCGAAAATCTGCTGGAGGATATGCGTAAGCGCGGTATTTCAAACAGTGCTATTGAATCCCTGCGATACTGCGGAATAGATTTTGACCGCTGGCTGGAGGGCTTTGATGATGGCTGTGTGAGTGTGGCAAAGAGTGTGGAGCTGTTAAAAAAACATCCTCTGATACCAAAGGATGTGCGTATTTACGGCTTTATGATGAATTCCATCAGTGGCAAGCTGAGTAGTGTTTCAGAATAGAGACAGGGCTGCCAGCTCTGTCTCACTCATAAGCGCTCCCGGCAATGCTACGATATGTCCGCAAATGCGATTGGCAATGCGAAGCGTATCCTGCCAGCAATAGCCCTGCTCGCGTAACGCGATGATGCTGCCGATATGGGCATCGCCGGCACCGATTGTATCCTGAATCTGAACCGCTTCTGTAGGAATGTGTGTACATTTTCCTTCCTGCTGCAGCAGACATCCCCGTGAGCCAAGGGTGATGATAACGATATTGTGTGTACGTTCATAGAGACTTTCTGCGGCCTGTTGAGCAGTCGGACAGCCGGTAAAGCTGCAGGCTTCCTCTTCATTTAAATGCAGTATGCAGTGCAGGCTGAACAGCGTCTCGATACAGCCTTGCGCAAGTGCGGACAGCCGTGGTCCGGGAGCAAAATAGATAGTAAGCTGTGGATGCTTTTGCAGATAATCGAGAATGTATATGCCTGTTTTTTCTTCCAGCTCCAAACCGCACACATACACAGTATCAACACCATAGGAATCCAGCAGAGAGAACCATTCCTTCTGAAATCGGTATTCCGCACCATGGTGACTGAGGAAGGTGCGCTCACCATCTGACTCCACCAGACAGTAACAGCAGCCGTTTTCTTCCTCGCTTTCCAGCAAAATGTCGATTTTGCGTTCCTGTAGCTGGCGACGGACAAAGTCACCGTAAATTCCGGTACCTACCGGAGAAAAGAATAGCGGGTCACTCCCAAGCAAACGGCACATCCATGCGGCATTAAAGGCACAGCCGCCAAGGGAAAGCGTCTGTGCTTCGATATTGATATCCTCCTGTCGTACAGGAAGATGAGGAATTCTAATGATTACATCAGCCACACTGGAGCCGATGAATGCTATATGCTTATTCATATGTATCACCACAGGTATTATATCGCAAATCAGGCAAGGAGGAAATAAGATGAAGAAAAAAACATATACAGTGGCTGGTGCTGCATTCACTGCTGCAGCACTCGCGCTCTCGCATCATGAGAACCGCTGTCTGGAAGTATGTCATCTGCGGGTGCGCAGTGCGAAGCTTCCTGCCTCTTTTGCAGGGTTTCGTATTGTACAGCTATCCGATCTGCATACAACACGCTTTGGCTATCATCAAAAGCATCTGCTTCGCAAAATTCGTATGAGTGCACCGGACATCATTGTTATCACAGGAGATTTGATCGATCGGCGCAGAACTGCAAAGAATACGATGCAGCCGGTTGTTCAGCTGATAAAACAGGCGGTTACTGTGGCACCGGTGTATTATGTGCCGGGAAATCATGAAGCGGTTTCTCCCGTATACCCGCATTTGAAGCAGGTGCTGTTGGATTATGGGGTGCAGGTATTGGAGAACAGCAAGCTGGAGCTGTCGCGCAAGGAGGAAAGCATATCCATACTGGGGCTGAAGGATAAAAAATTCTATCCCTATGCGTCGGATCGGTTTTTGATGAATCTGCATAGCCTCATGCAGACCGTAGATACATCCTTTTCTATCCTGCTCTCTCATCGTCCGGAGCATTTTGCGGATTATGCAAAGGAGGGCGTATCTCTGGCATTCTGCGGACATGCACATGGTGGTCAGATTGTAGTGCCGAAGCTGGGAGCACTGTATGCGCCGGATCAGGGGATTTTTCCTTCCTACACGGATGGAGCCTATGAACAAAAGGGATGTACTATGGTCGTATCAAGAGGACTTGGGAACAGTCGTGCGCCGCAGCGCATCAACAACCGCCCCCAGATAATGGTCGTGACGCTGCAATGCGAGTAGTATAAATCTCTGCAGGTATTAGCATGAAATCAGTCATGTGCGTAAGGTACATGGCTTTTTTGCAGCAGATGATTACAGATGCTTCCTTTAATCCTACAGTAATTAAAAAACGTATACAAAATATGTATACATGATAAAAAAGGCTTGGTATCAATCCCGATTTTAAACTCAAAATTTTTTATAATAGACAGCAGCTGCTTTGTTGTTATCCAGCGTTGTATGACAAGCTCATTGATCAAGGGTAAAGCTTGTGTTGTAGGCATCAAGCATGCTCAGTGAAGCAATTGATAGACAAGCCGCTATGTTCACAATCTATGGTCATGCTGGAAAATGTAGGATAGAAAAATGAGTGATAGATAAGGTACAGAGTATCACCTTTTAGATAAGCAGCCCTGCATGATGATGAACAGTTATGCTTGGCTCTGATGAATGATTAAGAGCATATTTTGGAAACACAGAGAGCCATGTGGATAGGGATACTCCTTCTCTGTTTGCGTATTCAGCATGCGTTTGCTATAATATGTCCATATGAATTAGCGAATAAGCGTATGATTGCAATGTGCTGCCGCCTTACATCATAGGAAATGGAAGAATAAAATGAAAACTACACGTGAATGGAAACAGGTTACGATAACCAAAAAAGGAACAAAGAAGCTGCAAAGCGGTCATCCCTGGGTATATGAGGGAGAGGTGCTGGCACTGGAAGCGGATATTCAAAACGGAGATATTGTTGATGTATTTTCCGAAAAAGGAAGCTATCAGGGAAGCGGGCTGTATAACGGAAATTCCCGCATCCGCATCCGCCTGATATCCCGCAATGCCAATGACAGCTTTGATGAGGATTTCTTTTATCGCCGGTTGCAGCATGCAATCAGCTACCGTGCAACTGTAATGGGAGAGGATTTTGATGCCTGCCGGCTGATTTTCGGAGAGGCTGATTATTTACCCGGCCTTACCGTAGATCGCTTTCATGATCTGCTTGTTGTACAGACACTCTCCTATGGTATGGAGCAGCGAAAGGATTTGCTGTTTCCCATGCTTGTAAGGATTTTGAAGGATGAATATCATGTGGCTGTCAAAGGTATCTATGAGCGCAACGATGTGGCAATCCGTAAGCTGGAGGGGCTAAAGGAAAGCAAGGGATGGTATACGCATCGTGAATTACCGGATCATCCGCAAAGCTGTATCACGAGCATCCTTGAAAACGGTATCCACTATGATGTAGATGTGGAGAACGGACAGAAAACCGGATTTTTTCTGGATCAGAAATACAATCGTGCATCCATTGCCCGAATTGCAAAGGGCAAGCATGTTCTTGACTGCTTTACGCATACCGGCAGCTTTGCTTTGAATGCTGCCAAGGGAGGTGCTGCGCATGTGCATGCCGTAGATATATCACAAACGGCAATCGATATGGCAAAGCATCATGCGGATATGAATGGATTGCAGGAGCGTATGACCTTTGAAACAGCCGATGTGTTTGAGCTGTTAAAGGATTTGAAAAAGCAGCCGCGGGTATATGATATGATCATTCTTGATCCCCCGGCCTTTACAAAATCCAGAGAAACGATTTCCCACGCAGTGAAGGGCTATCGACAGATCAATACTGCAGCAATGAAGCTGTTGCCCAGAGGCGGATATCTGGCAACCTGCTCCTGTTCACATTTCATGAATGAGGGGCTGTTCAAAAGCATGCTGCATGAGGCAGCGGAGGCGGCCGGCGTATCTCTTCGTCAGATTGAGGCAAGACAGCAGAGCTGTGATCATCCAATTCTCTGGAATGTACCGGAAACATCCTATTTGAAATTTTATATCTTCCAGATTGCATAGCTTTTTACAAACACTGTTCATACGAAAAACGAATGAGGTATTGAAATATGGTTCATATATATATTGATGCAGAATTTGATGCCGTAAGGATCAATGGACGGCATTGTCAGATGGTTGTTTCTCTTGGTGCTGTTTTGAAAAGGGAGAAGCATGAGGAAACCTTTTATTCTCTCGTCTGTCCTAAAAATTTTAAAAGGCTCACATCTGTTGTACGTAAAATGACCCATCTCAAGGATCGGGATATTCGCGAGGCAGAGAGCTTTCCGGTTGTTTTAAAGAACTTTATGCAGTGGCTGCAGCCCTATGCGCAGGATAGCTGCAAAGTATACAGCTTTGGTCCGGATGATCGACGGACATTGCTGCAGGAATGTGAGCGGCATCATGCGGATTCCACGCTGTTTCGAGAGATTATTGACCTGCAGAAACAGATTTCCGCTACAGTGATTTTTCAGAATGCGCTTGTCTCTGCCACCCTGTCGCTGGATGATTTGAAAACGGCTTATGATATAGAGGGAGCTGTGGAACACAATGCGTTGACGGATGCTCATGATCTTATGCGGATTCATCAGGCCTCTTTAAAACGCAACCCCAATCCCGAAGCAGTACGGGGAATTGTGGAGCGAAAGCTTGCAAAGCAGCAGGAGGTTGCCAGAAAGCAGCAGGAAAAGCTGTTCCATATCATGAAGGAGCGCTTTTCTCCTTATGACACACTGGAATGCTCCATCACGCTGTATCCGGAAATTGTCGAGCAGTTTCATCTGTGGGAGGAACGTGACCGCAATTTTCATATCAACCTGCAGAGGAAGAGTATCCTGCTGGATGGAAAAGAGCTATCAAGAGAGCATACGAAGATTTCTATGCTTGTGGATATCAATCAGAAAATTCCCAGTGTCACATTGATATTTACGCAGGATAGTCTGGTGCTGGAGAAGAAATACCTGCTGCAATATCGCAATGCCACCATGGTCGAAAATATACTCAAAAGGATGCTGCAGCATGGAAACGGCTAGGCGGCAGGCACAGCTTCTACAGCTTTCTATACTGGAGCTGAAGGGCTGCCTGAAAAAGGTCGAGGAGCTACCTGTATTCCAGCGCAATCCGTATCTGAGAACCAGAGCAGCACGCCTTGCCTTGCAGAATGTAAGCGGCAGCATGCAGCACTGTCTGGATGCGCAGCTCGTATTTCTGGCATCCGTGTCCCGTTTGCAGCTGTGTGATGAAGCTGCATTGAAAGGCGTGCATGGAGCCAGCCAGATTCTGTATGATTTTCAGGATGAGGTTTTGCGGCAGGAAATTTTGCATCAGCTATTGCTGCGGGAGAAGACTGTTCAAAACAGGCTTTTGCAGTTTATGACAGTGAGTGAGCGTTTGCTTGATAAGGTGATGAAACAGGAAATATAAGTGCGTAGATACAACAGCCCGAATAGGTTTTATGGGCTGTTTTTTTGTAGTACTCAACACGGGCTACATGCTTTCATTGTTGTGCTGGCATCCGTCAGCATTTTTTCAGGACTCTTCGATATCAACATGCATTAGCATATCATTGCGCCTTGTGCAGAAATCAGCTTTTGCATGCAACCTACTCATAGGCTTGAAGCAGGGAATCCAACGTGATTTTTCATAAATAACACAGAGCATACAGAATACCGGATCAAAAGAGCTGCTTTACAGAAGTATTTCTATATGGCATGAAAATGAAAAGAAATGCATTGACAATAGTACGGATTCGTACTATTATATGTTTATGGTACGAATCCGTACCAATGGAGGGAAGTTATGGAAATACGTGAACAAATTAAATTAGTTAACATCGCTTTGAGCGGGACACTGGATGTATATCGGATTTGGGCGAAAAAGTATAACCTGAATTATAATGCTTTGGTTGTTTTGTATACATTACATGATTATAAAGTATGCACGCAGAAGCAAATATGTGAATGGTGGGCATTGCCGAAGCAAACCGTACATGGTATTTTGCTGGACTTTGAGAAAAAGGGATATCTCAATATCCGTGCAAATACTGAAAATAAGCGAGAGAGACTCATCACCTTTACAGAGCGGGGAACAGAATTTGCATCCTCTGTTCTCGAACCGCTCCTTTCTATGGAGGAGCATGCTATGCTACAGCTGGGAGAGGAAAAGCGGCAGCAGCTGATTGATACCAACATGGAGTATTATGAGCTGTTGAAGCAGGAAATTGAACATGGATAATATACTGGCAAGGAAATTTTCGTTTTCCTCTCTGCTTGTGTTTGCTTTACCGAACATTATTATGATGATCAGTCTGTCGATGTATATCATTATAGACGGTATGTTTGTATCCAGATTGATTGGAACTACTGCCTTATCTGCTGTCAATATGTTTTATCCGGCCATCTGCTTTGAAATGGCGGTCGCCATCATGCTGGCAACAGGGGGAAGCGCCATGATCGCAAGGAAAATGGGCGAAGGAAAGCTACAGGAGGCAAGAGGCAGCTTTAGCTTTCTGATTGCTGTGGAGCTTGTAATCGGAATTGCTGTTGCACTATTCGGCAATCTGTTTGCAAGTGAAATTCTGGGCTTTTTAGGTGCCACCTCCGTACAGGCGCCCTTATCCATACCATATGCAAAAGTCATCTTTACGTTTGCTCCGGCATTTTTTCTTCAGACGGCCTTTCAAACATTTTTCGTAACAGCAGGGAAACCAACGCTTGGTCTTTGTGTCACCGTTTTGGCAGGTGTTACGAATATTGTGTTGGATTATATCTTTATGGCACCGTTGCACATGGGAATCGCCGGTGCGGCAATCGCCACCGGAATCGGCTATTGTATCCCGGCAGCTGTCGGAATGATATATTTTCTTACGGCAAGGAAGAATCCTCTGCATTTTGTGCGTGTGCGATTTGAACGCAGTGTGCTATTAAAGGCGTGCGGAAACGGATC
>ERZ781275.437-NODE-437-length-48328-cov-3.528432_pt1 | contig 48328 bp, 47 predicted proteins | sample MGYA00375853_ERZ781275 | MGnify/ENA primary metagenome ERZ781275 (study PRJEB29790, sample SAMN03653691) | human gut metagenome | host: Homo sapiens | place: USA: Dallas, Texas | collected 2012-07-23 | study: EMG produced TPA metagenomics assembly of the Gut...
TGCGACTGCTACAGGTGCTTCACCAGATCCATATGAAAAACTGATCTATGATGTTTTGAACAATAATTCAACCAACTTTAGCCACTGGGATGAAGTTGGTGCCTCATGGAAATTGATTGACCGTATCGAAAAGCTCTGGGCAGAAAACCAAAGGGTCAGCTACCGCCTGAAGGTGCTGAGCTGTCAGGACGTCTGTGACAGTATCTTCCAGGATGCCCTGCAGTACGCGGTGATCAGCCTGATTACCCGCATCTCTTCCGACATGGCCCTGACCTGTGACCTCAAGCGTATCGAAAAGCGCGAGCTCGGCTTTATCCAGAAGCGCTCCCTTGAGATTGCAGAGTATACCCTGCTCATGACCGACACCTTCCACAATATCGACGAGTTTAACGCGTTCCTGCGCTGCTGCGCAGGCATCGGACAACAATAAAAAAGCAACCCGTATCGCGGCGATACGGGTTGCTTTTTTATGAATGATTCGTTAATTATCGGGCGCTTACTCTCCCGTCGCGGCCTGATAGGCCTTGCTTCCAATATCTCCCCAGTCTGTCTTGCCCGATGCGATGACCTCGCCCGTTTTCTGGACCACTGCGTACATGTCGAGGATGGATGTGTCCACCGCGCGGCACTCCTGCCCTCTCTGCTCGTAGGTAACCTGCTCAAGAACCGCCAGGTCGCAGGCGTCGTTCTGAGACTTCCGGTCATAGACCAGCATCAGGCGCACCAGGCGTCCCTGGTCATCGGTGGATTCCCTGAGGATGAGCTGCTCATTTCCTTTGGCGTCTTCAGTCCAGCTACGGCTCATGCCCTCCTGGCCTTCAAATTCTGCGTGATAAATCTGATCCAACACATCACTGTGGGTGAATGATCCTGCGCTGGGCGCCGGCGCTTCTGCCTGACAGCCAGCGAACAAAAACAGAACAGCAGCAATGGAGGCGGCCGTAAGCCCTCGGATTAAAATCTTATTTTTCATTTTTTGCACCTCGATCTTTGTCGAATACTTTATCACAATTTCCTTTATGCTGCCTTTTTACACCTCAACATGAATATAGCCGCTCGCGTAATAGGGCAGGACGTTCATGCCCAGATCTTTGGCAGTCTGGGCCAGATCCCCCACGGCCACACCCGGGCAGTACAGATCCGCGGCGTCGCCGCGCTTGTGGAAGGACCATGCCACGCCGCCCACCTCGGTGTTGCGGCTCTCACACCGCACGCCGGAGGTGATAACAACCGGAAGCCCATAGTACTCACGCAGAGCCTCGATTCTTTCGAGCAGCACAGGGTTCATCCGGGCCGGCCAGCCGTCACAGAGACCGGCGCAGTCGCATTGGTATTCTGCCATCTCGAAATGGGCGCTGGCCATTTCCGGCGCAGGCGCCGCTGGCCCGGATTCGGGTTCAGCGCTCTCAGGCTCCTGCTGTGGGAGTTCAGGCTTCTGTCCAGTCTGCTCCGGCGCTGGCTGAACGATCTCTGCCTGCGGCGGCACAGCGCTCTTCCCCGGCACTGCGCCGAAGATGAACACCAGGCCGGCGCTCCCGGCCGCCAGAAAAATCCACAGGGCTGTCTTTTTATATTTCATATGCTCTCCTTTTAATCTACTCTAAGATCCATCCAATGACTCGGAACCATACCCGCTTCGGCTTGACCATAAGGCGTGGTTCCCTACAATAAAAAACAGGCAGGCTGTTTTCTGCCTGCCTGTTAAAACACCTGGGACGCCCTTTGCCTATTCGGTTTCCAGGGGCACTTCGGTTTTTGTGGTGTCGATTCTAACGGCGTTTGTGGCCTTGACCAGCGCAAAGCCCTCGGGCTCAAAAACGCCCTCGGCTAAAATGCCCTGGGCTCCTGCCTTGATCTGCTCGTCGGTGATGCCCTCCAGGTAATCCGGAATGCTCATACTGTAGCTCTTGCCATCGCTGCGTTCAAAATACAATACCAAATCCTTACTTGTCTCTGCTGCCATTTGTTTTCTCCTCTCTTTCCTGCATTAAATGCTTACGCGTTTTCTACCAGATCATCGGTGGTGACCCGCATACAGCCTTCCCCGATGGGCTCCTGAAGCCCCTTGATGTGCTTGTAGGCCGCATAGAGCGCCTCATCGGTGGCGGCAGGCTTGACGTCGCCATAGGTTTTCGTCTTCTTCACAATCTTTCCTTTTTGCTCTCCGTAATTGGAGACCACCTTCAGTGCCACTGCCTTTGTGTACTTTACAACTGCCATTTTCCAACCTCGCTTTCTGTCCCGCTTTTGGGGTACGCTTATATATCCGAAAAAAACGCCCGGGGTCACACCCGATTCAAAATGACTTTTCCGAATCATTATGAATCACTTTTTGGCGGTGCTTGCCGCCAAAACCGCCTGGCTGCGCCATTTCATTTTGGCACGGTCCTTGCGTTATATAAAAAGCATCAAACATCGAGAAGAGAGAGGAGACTACACGATGGCAGATTTAGTAAACGGCCGATTGAACCTATCCAAGGGGAAACGCATGTATGCTCTGCTGATGATCAGCATTGCGTCGGGGATTGTGTTCTTTGCCTGTATCGGCGTGAGAAACCTGTATTACAACCAATTGATTGCGGCGCTGGGGCTGACCAACGCGGAATACGGCATGCTGGGGTCCGTCAACGGCATTGCCAACCTGATTTTTTACCTGCCTTCCGGCTTTATCGCGGATAAGGTAAACACCAAGACCCTGCTGGTCATTTCGTTTTTGGGGCTGGGGGGCCTGACCATCTGGTTCGGCTTTTTCCCATCCTACATTTGCCTGCTCATTATTTTCTTTGGCTATGGCATCTTTTCCATCTTTACCTTCTGGTCCGCCATGCTTAAGTATGTGCGGCTGCTGGGCAGCGAGGAGGAGCAGGGCAAAATGTTTGGCCTCAGTGAGGGCATTAAGTGGGGCGCCAACGCGCTGGTGGGCTTTGCCGGCCTGGCCATTATCGGCGCCTTTGTGGATGGCGTCGCGGGCATCCGGGTACTGCTGTTCTTTATCGCAGGGCTGTATATTGCCTTTGCGCTGCTCATTTTGTTCACCTTCCCAGGGGCCAACACTGCCACCGACGAACCGGTGAACCTGCGCCGCTTTATTGAGGTGCTGAAGGTGCCGGGCACCTGGCTCACTACCCTGATCGTGGCTTCGGCTTATATGGCCTTTGCGGCAGCGGTGGCCTACTTTGGCCCCTACTGCGCGGATATTATCGGGGTGTCGGACGCGGTGGCGTCGGGGCTTGCCATTACAAGAAACTACGTGATCGCCGCGGTGGCGACCATTATCGGCGGGCTGGTGGCTGATAAATTCGCCTCCCGGGCCAAGGTGCTGGCAGTCTACTTTACATTGGGCATTGCGGCCACCATCTCCATCATGATCACGCCCACCACGCTGGCCTTTGGCATTGTCACTACCTGTCTGGCCACAGCCTTTTTCTGCGCCACCCGTGGGATTTCCTACGCGGTCATGGGCGAGGCGGGCATTCCAGTCTCCATGACAGGCGTGGCTATGGGCATTATCTCGGTCTTTGCCTACGCGCCGGAGTCCTTCATGTACACCATGATGGGAAGCTGGCTGGACGCAGACAAGGTGTCCGGCTTCAATAATATTTTTATCTGGATCATCGTCTGGAGTGTCATCGGGCTCATTGTATCCCTGGTGACCGCCAAGCTTAAGCTGGGCGAAAAAAACAATGTTATCGGCAGTAAGGATGGGATGCTTGATCCCAAAACTTTGGAAAGCATTAAGTAAAACAAAAAACATTCAGGAGGAGAAAAATGTTAAGAGATATTCAGGATTGTTTCATTTCGGAAAAAGAGGTTGAACACATTCACGCCATGTCTTTGCGGGTGCTTAGTGAAATCGGCGTTGCCTTTGAGCACGAGGAGGTGCTGGAGGTTTTCCGCAAAAACGGCGCCCAGGTTGACGGCGACAAGGTCTTTCTGTCAGAGGCCATGGTAAACGATGCTCTGAAGACCGTGCCCCGCAACTTTGAGGTCTACGGCCGGAACGGCTCTGTCTTTATCGGGCCAGACCGTGAGGACCCCTTCCCGGTCATGGCCAACTCGGCGGGCCTGGTTACCTATATTGAGACAGACGATACAGTGCACAAGGCCAACGTATATGACGCCATCAAATATCACAAGCTGACCCAGACCAGCGAGGTGCTGCAGATGTCCAAGGCTTCCAGCATCGACTACCCAGGGCTTGGAAATGACAAGGAAAACAAGATTCTCAAGCAGTATGCCATCCAGCTGAAATATTCGGATAAGCCCATCGCCTCTGCCCTGCGGACCAACCCGCACAATGTGGGCACCGGACGGATCAAGGACGGGGTACTCGCCAGCTATGACCTTGTAAAACGCTATTATGACATCTGGGACAAATACGTGGTGCTGGAGGTAGTCTGTCCCCTCTCACCACTCTCCAACAACTACGAGTGTCTTGAAAATGTCCTCGGTGCGGCCGCAGGCAACCAGCCCATCACCATCTGCACCTGCTCCATGACCAATGTAACCTCCCCGCCGACCCTGCTCGGCACCATTATCCAGGACAACGCGTCCATTCTGGCCATGACCGTGCTCATTCAGCTGCTGAACCCGGGCAACCCCATTATCTACAATTCACTGAGCGCGCCTTCAGATATGCGCAGCGTCCAGCTCAGCATCGGGGCCAGCGAATCCTTCCTGCTGTCCATGGCAACCCTCGGCATGGCCCGCTTCTACAACATGCCGGCCCGCACCATCGGCGCCTACTCAGACGCCATCGACGTGGATTACCAGGCCGGGGCCGAATCCATGCTGACGGGCATGGCGCCCATTCTGGGCCGCTCGGACCAGCTGACCCACGCCATCGGGACCATGGGCTCCTTTAACTACGGCAGCTTTGAAAAATTCGTCCTGGACGAGGAGGTTCTGCTCTACCTGAAGCGTGTGCAGCAGGGCATCAACTTCTCCGAAGGTCGGGAATGCTTTGACCTCATGAAGGAAGTCGGGCCAAGAGGCTCCTACATCCAGCGCAGAACCCCCAAGGCTTACCGCGAGGAGCACTACCTTTCCAAGCTGTTCCACCGCAAGGGCTCCGGCATTACCATGCGCGAGCAGGTGGGCACTCTGAGGAGCCGCGCCGCCGCCGAGGTCGAACGCCGTCTGGAAGAATACAAGCTCCCCGAAACCACCAAGGCCCAGGACGCCATCCTGAACGAGGTGCTCGTAAACCTGGACTATGATATTTAACTGGCTGTAAACCACTATCCCCCCATGAAGTAAAAACGGCGCTCCCTCACATGAGGTGGCGCCGTTTCCGTTTTTCAACCCGTATCGCGGCGATACGGGTTGAATTAACGGTTTCCTTTTTACCCATTTTATTATACAATGAAAGAAAAGACGAAACGGAATGAGAAACTTGATTACCATTGATAAAATCGAACATACCCCAGAATACGAAGCTTATTTGCGCCAGCTGCCCCAGGAGCTGCTCCTAAAAATTGTGGAGAACGCCTTTGCGGAAATCTTTGTGAATGACAAGGATGGACGGGTGGTCTATGTGAACCCCTCCTCCATGCGCTACCACGGCCTTCAGCCCGAGGAACTGGTGGGCAAGGCCAGCAGCGAGATCAAGCGCGGCATCTGGGAGCCCCACAGCTTTGCCGAAGTCATGGAAAAGAAGTGCCCCATTGTCACGGAGAACATGTACTACATCACCCACAAGAGCCTGATGTCCGTCAATATTCCGGTGTTTGACGCAGACGGTGAGATCGAGCTGGTCATCTCCACGGCCATGGACTATGTAACCCGCACAGACCTCTCCTACCGCACCAGCGAAAAATCCATTGTCTCCTCAGACTCGGATTTCTCCGACGAGGTTATCGGCAGCGGAGAGGCTTTTAAGGCCTGCCTGAAAAAGCTGGAGAAAGCTGTGAACGTGGACCTGAACGTGCTGATCCTGGGCGAATCGGGTACGGGCAAGAGCTTCCTGGCCGAGACCCTCCACAGGCACAGCCTGCGCCGGGACAAGCCCTTTTTTGCCATCAACTGCGCCGCGATCCCTGAAAACCTTCTGGAAAGCGAGCTTTTCGGCTATGTCCCGGGGGCCTTTACCGGCGCCGACCCCAAGGGGCGTACCGGGCTCATCAAGAACGCCGACGGCGGTACCCTCTTTCTGGACGAGATCGGCGAGCTGTCCCTGCCGCTTCAGGCCAAAATCCTGGACGTGCTGGAGAATAAGCGTTATATCCCTGTGGGGGGCAACGCTTTCCAGCATGTGGATGTGCGCATCACTGCCGCCACCAACCAGAACCTCATCGAGCTCATCAAACAGAAGAAGTTCCGCTCCGACCTCTACTGGCGCCTGAACATCATCAAGGTAACCATTCCGCCCCTGCGGGAGCGCAAGGAGGATATTATCCTGCTGGCCAACTATTTTCTGAAAAAGAACAACCAGAAATACGGCACCAGCAAGCTCTTTGACAAAAAGATGATGTACCTCATCAGCGACTATGACTGGCCGGGCAATATCCGCCAGCTCAAAAACGCCATTGAGCGCCTGGTGGTCTACTCCGAACACATGATCCTGGAGGAGGAGCTGTTCTGGGAATACCTGCGCGAGGAGGGCGAGGTGCCGGCCGGCCCCTCGGCACAGAAGACCTATAACCTCGAGGAGATCAAGCGCGATCTTGTGAACGAGGTCTACACCAAGTACAAATCCAGCCGCAAGCTGGCCGAGGTCATCGGTGTCAGCCAGTCCACCGCCAACCGGCTGATTCAGAAGTATATCCGGGGGGGAAGGGGAAGAAATGGAAAATTGAGAATGAAAAATCCCATCTTATTTTAATTTTATCGCTTCCTCTCAACTTTATCTACAGCCCAAAAGGGGAGAACTGCCACCGCAGTTCTCCCCTTTTCTATTCCTCCATCAGCACCCTCAGCCGCCGCAAACCCCGGTGTATCCGCATTTTGACCGCAGAGGCGCTGAGCTGGCAGTCTTCCGCGATGGCCTTCTGGCTCTGGCCTCCCAGATAGTAGGCCGTGATGGCCCTGCGCTGGTCGCCGGGCAACTGTTTAAGCGCCCAGTCCAGTTTTTCAAGCCGGCTTTTCCGGTCGTTCTCCTCGTGGCAGGCCTGGATGGGCTGGTTGGGGTCGGGCACCAGCTGCCCCAGAGTGGTGCCATCCTCGGCCGCCGGGGCGTCCAGCGATACCACCGCGCTGACGGATTTGTCAAAGCGGCCCTCTTGCCGTTTTCTGAAATAGAAATCCAGATACTTTCGGATATAGCCCGGAAACAGATGGTTTTTCTCCGGGTCATAGCGCCGCACGGCCTCCAGAAACGCAGCTGTGCCGTCCTGGTAAGCGTCCTCGAAGCCGCTGTCCCCAAAGCAGCGGCCAGCCATCTTCAGGATAAGGGGCCGGAAGCTCTGGAGCAGCAGCTCCGCGGCACGCTTGTCCCCCTTTTGGGCCTCTGCGGCCCAGGTGTTGATCAGCTCGTAATTTTGTCCTTCCAATCACAGCTCCTTTCTCAGTCCTCACGGATACTGCGCAGGGTGAGCACCAGCTCGGGGTGATGGTACTGGACTGCCTCGCAATATTCGTTAAAGGTGTCCTCTGCCTCCTCGTCGTCTCTTGCCCAGAGCTCCAGCTCCAGCGTACAGTCTGCCCCGACGGTATAGGGGCGCTTTCTGCGCAGGATTGCCCTGCCACTGCCTAAACGGTTCATGCCAGCCCTCCTTTCTTTTCTCTCAAGGCCCACTCGGCGTTAAAGCGGGCCACGTCGTTATCGGGATATTCTGCCCGGACAGCTGCCTTCTCCTCATCGGTCAGCGGGGGCAGAAGATTAAAGCCCATGATGTTATCGCCGCCGCCCTGAATAGAACCATATAGAGAAGACGGTTTATGATTTACAGTATTTATGAATGGTGCAGTCTCTGGTGCGCCCCCGGTGCGGGTCTGCGTCCATACCATGGTGCGGGCGCCACTCTTTTCCGCCCTCACCCAGATCTGGGCAAGGCCCGGATCAAAGGGGATCAGGCGGTAGTCGCCTGCCTCCTGCCCCGTGTGCGGGGTATAGTCGATGCGGCCGTGCCTAACCAGGTGCTTGCGCTGGTGATTGATTTTGAACCGGTCTTTAAGACCCAGGGCCTGGCCCACCACCGAGTTGGCCACCCGAAAGTTCACAGGCCAGTACCAGTGCCCGTCCTCTGCCAGAATGGCGGCCTTGTTGTTGTAATACATGAGCAGATGCCAGTAGGCCTGGAGGAGCGGGGGGAGCCGGTGCTCCCCTATCCACCGGTAAAAGGCCAGCAGCTCGGTCAGGTAGTTCATCGTTCATTCTCCCTGTCTGCGGGGCACAGCCGCTCCGCGAAATAGCGCTGTCCCTTCGGGGTCACCATGGGCTTCTGGTAAAGGTGCCAGCGCCCATGCCTGTCCCGGACGCTGTTTTCCCGCAGGACGAGCACGCCCAGCTCCATGGCCTTCTGGGTGGGCTGGTTCCAGAAGCAGGGACGGCGGCACAGGTAGCCCTGCTCCCTCAGCCAGGCGTACAGGCGGTTCTGCCCCAGGCTCTTTTTGTGCCCCTGAAAAACGAGCTTGGCCATGGCCCCCACACTGATACAGTCCTCAGACACCTGAATGGTCTGGCTGAACAGGGCGTCGGGCAGGATTCTCTGGTAATCGGCCTGGGCTTTGTTCATCTGGTATTCCATGACATCGCAGCGGCGGAACATACGCTCCAGGTTCTGGGCCAGGATCTCGATGCCCCGGGGGTCCTTTTTCAGGGCCTCCAGCTGCCCGGGGTCGATATAGGCGCCGTAGTGGAGGATGGCGGGCAGGATCACGCTGGTCACATAGTGGCGGAAACGGCGGGCCTTGTCCTGTCGGCTGGCCAGGATTAGGGCAAAGAGGCCGCTCTCGTTGATCACCAGTGTCCTGCGGCGGCGGCCGTATTTGTCAATAACCCCGCGGCTCAGCACGTCTTCGGGCTCCACATGGCGCTTGACGGCCTGCCGGTGGTTCTGGTAGTCCATGGCGTCGCAGACGTCCTTGGCCACAAAATAGACCGTCGGCGAAAGTTCCTGATCTTCGCCCGGGCTTACCAGGGTGCGCACGCGCGCAAATTCTTCACTCTCAAAAACCTTCTGAATCAGGCGGCTTTCAGCGGTTTGGGTTTTGTTTGTATTCTGCATTGTAAAGTTCCTTTCGGAACACCGGTGTTCGTTTGTTTTTTAAGCTTGACCTTATGATACCGCATCCAAAATAATCCTGCTTTTTGCAAAACTGCCATCTAATGCCAAAAACAGGCTTTTTTAAGTAAAATAAACTTCCGAAAAGCCAAAAAAGGCCCTGAAAGGAAAATTTTGAGCTTAATTTAATCTTTTCAGAATCGCGGGCAAACGCAGCAGGAATTTGAAAGCATCAAAAAAACGCCTCTGGGGCGTCATTGCATTTATCGCAGGCTGCATAAACAAGAACGACCGTTAGCCACTCCTACCTGTACTAACGGTCAAAACTAATCACATTGGGGCTGAGTCCCTGTTTTTTATTGTAGCACCTTCGCCCTTTTTCTCAAGGAGCTTAAAATTTTCGAAAAAACTCGTTTATATCTCCTGGGGGTTTTGATCCGCCCCCTCCCGGTACACCACATAATCTAAAAAACGCCGGACAGCCAGCGACGCACTCTTTTTATCCCGGAGGGCCAGGCCGATCCGCCGGTAGGCTGGGATCTCCAGCTCTCTGGCCACAATGCGGTAGGGAATCCGCCGCAGAATGAGCTGGGGCAGAATACTGATGCCCAGGCCGCTCTCCACCATGGACATGATGGCATAGTCGTCCCAGGTGGTAAAGTGGACCTTCGGCGCAATGCCGCACCGCTCAAATATATCAGAGATTTCAGCCTTCGCGCCCTTTTCCAGCAGCATAAAAGGGTCGTCACACAGGGCACTGACCGGAAAGCGCTCGCAACCCGTCAGGGGATGGTTCTCCGGCAAAACCACCATCAGCTTGTCCTGCACAAGCAACTGCGTCTCAAAGTCCGGATGGGTCGGGAGCCTGAGGAACCCGCAGTCCACCCGTCCCTCCTGTATCCAGGCCTCAATCTCTGTGTAGTCGCCCAGGAGCAGCTCGTAGTCGATGTTGGGATAATCGCTCTGGAAGGCCCGGATAATGTTTGGGAGCCAGTGAGTCGCCACGCTGGAAAAGGTCCCGATACGGATGAGCCCGGACTGCAGGCCGTTCAGCTCCTCAATCTGGTTTTGGAGCTTCTGATACTCTCCGCACACATTTTTGGCGTAGGGCAGCAGCCTCAGCCCATCTGAGGTCAGACGCACGCCAAAGCGCCCGCGCTCCAGCAGAGACACGCCCCACTCCCGCTCCAGGTCGGCGATCATTCGGCTGACGCCGGACTGGGAGTAATTTAAAACCTCCGCCGCCCTGGTAAAGCTGCCGTATTCAACAGTCTTGATGAGCGCCATATATTTCTGTATGTTCATATCCATGCTGATCTTTCCCCTTTTCATCTGTTTTTATCATGCTATCTATGCTAAACATTCGCTTTTGTGATTTATAGCCTCATGATACACTATAGCCACAAAGTATTCAAGGGAAAGGAACAAACCATGTTTTTTATCAGTGACATTTTTACCACACCGCCGGAGTCCTTCCAGACCCCACTTCAGGAAAAGGTCTATCAGACACTTGGGGAGTTGGCGGTCCCCTACGAACGAGTGGAGACCGATGAGGCCATCACCATGGACGACTGTGTCCAAATCAACCAACGGCTGGATATGCGGATGGTCAAGACCCTGTTTCTGTGCAACCGCCTGCAGACCGCCTTTTACCTCTTTATTACCCCTGGGGATAAGCCCTTTAAGGCCAGGGATTTTAGCGCGGCTCTGGGCGTGCCCCGGGTCTCCTTTGCGCCGCCGGAGCTCATGGCCGCCATGCTGGGCACCAAAATCGGCGCGGCCACCATTTTCAGCGCCCTGCTCGACCCAGAGCAGAAAATACAGATCGTGATCGACCGGGAGGTAGCAAACAAAAATTGGTACGGGTGCAGCGACGGCACCACCACCGGTTACATGAAGCTGCCGACCGGGCGGATTCTTCAGGATTTTCTCCCCCGCACGGCCCACAGGCCTGCACTGATCGAGGTGTAAGTATGAGCCTGTATCCGAACCGGCTCGTGGTCAAGGTAGGCACCTCCACCCTCACAAACGGCCTAGGCCAGAACGACCTTCGGGCCTTTGACCGCCTGGCCTGCGTGCTGGCCGATATCCAGAACATGGGCTGCGAGGTCGTTCTGGTGTCCTCGGGCGCCATCGCTGTGGGCGCCAACAGGCTGCAGATGAAATCACGTCCTGTCAGCATGCGCCACAAGCAGGCTGCCGCCGCGGTGGGGCAGTGCCGCATCATGTACTGGTACGACAAATTTTTCGGCGACTATGACAAGGTCACTGCCCAAATCCTGCTGAACGCCGAAGATATGGAAATTGAGGAGAAAAAGGAAAACCTCATCAACACCTTTGATACTCTGCTCGATATGGGGATCATCCCCATTGTCAACGAAAATGACTCGGTCAGCTATACAGAAATCGAATCCGAGGACCGCCTCTTCGGCGACAATGATATGCTCTCCGCCGTGGTGGCAGTGCTGTGCCGGGCCCAGCGCCTCGTCATCCTGTCCGACATCGACGGCCTCTACGACTGCGATCCCCGCCTGCACCCGGGCGCAAAGCGCATCGAGCAGGTAAAGGAAATCACCCCCGATCTCGAGGACGCCGCCGGAGGCGCCTGCTCCCGCCGCGGCACCGGCGGCATGAAGACAAAACTCCAGGCCGCCGGCCTGGCCACCCGGCAGGGCATTGACACCATCATTACCAACGGCAAAAACCCCGCCGCCCTGTACCGCATTCTCCAGGGCGAGCCAGTGGGCACCCTGTTTGCGGGAGCCCACTGCGGCTATTAAAAGGGGCAGCATAAAACCCAACCCGTACCGTCACGATACGGGTTGGGTTTTTATAGCTTCTTCTCTATACTTCTTCTGGTGCAGGAACAGGAGCCGCTGTCCGGACTTCGGGCAGTTCCTCGGGGCAGAACAGCTTATCCACATCCACAGCACGTTTGTCAAATGCTGTGCACAGGCCCATGGTGGCCAGGGTGGCGGGCAGGCACAGGTAAATCATATCCGGTACAATGTGCACTGCCGGGAACAGCAGCCACAGCACCATAATGAGCAGGTTCACTACCACAGTGGCTGTGCAGGTACTCTTTCTCAGCAGCCTGGGACAGTAGATGGCCGACAGGAGAATAAAGCAGTAAGGCGTGTAGACCACGATGAGCTGCATCATAAAGCCCAGAATGGAACGGATATTCAGCGCCGCAAAGGCCCCCAGCACGCCAAAAATCACAATGATGGCCTTGGACATCAGCAGCTGGGTGCGGTCGTCCATATCCGGCCTGATCTGGCGCACGATAATGTCCTTGGTCGCCACGGTCGCCAGCCCCATCATGCAGGAGGTGGCTGTGGAGACATCAGCGGCCCAGAGGCCGGCAAGGGTAAATCCCGCGACCCAAGGGTTCAGGTTAGACATGAGCATGGGAAAGGCAAGGCTTGCGCTTTCCAGCTCCGGGAGCGTGGCCGCAGCCATAATCCCAATAAAGGCGCACAGGAAACCAATGGGAACGATCAGGACAGCAGCGATGATGGTTCCATACCTGGCGGCCTTCTCACTTCTGCCCGCCGCCGTGGCCTGGATCAGGCCCTGGTTAGGCGGGGACTGAATGACCATCGAGACCACCCACCCCACAATAATCACCGGTCCCACGCCCTCAAACAGGCTGAACCACTGGCTGCCCTGGGGCAGGCTCAAGGTAATGTGCTCCCAGCCGCCGCCATTGTTCAGGGCCGCAATAAAGCCTGCGATCACTCCCAGATAAATCATGACCACATTGATGACATTGGTCAGCGTTGCGCCCATATAGCCCCCAAAGAGGGCAATAGCTGTAAACACAAGGGCCGAGATGATAACCCCATTCGTCATATTAAAGTACTGGGGCAGCAGCGCCGTCAGAATCGCGCCGCCTGCAATGGCCTGCAGGGCGTTGATGCCAAAGGCTACCACCACCTGAATGACGCTGGATACAATACCGTCAAAGCGGTTAAACAAACGGATGAATATCTGGCTGGTGGTGCTGACGCCAGTGCGGCGCAGCTTTTTACACATGAGAAAGGCAAAAGCCAGAATTCCAATGGTCCAGGCAATATTGTACCAGACGGCTGAAAGGCCATTGGTGTAAGCACTCTCGGCAATACCGATGGTACCAGTACCGCCGATGGCGGTACCGGCCACCATGGCAGCCACCAAAAGGGTGGGCAGACGGTTGCCTGCCAGCAGAAAGCTGCTGGAACCACCCCTGGCCGACGACAATCTGCCGGACAGCAGGGAAATCCCAATCAGCAGGGCCATATAAACGATAATGATCGCAAAGGAAATATTCATCATGCCCTCCTCTATGCATATGAGCCGTATGTAACACTTCTATTGAAGCTGCGGCGCGTCCGATTTTTTCTTGCTGGCGGCAAAAATAATAATGGCTGAGATAACGCTGCCGGCAATCAGGCAGACGGCCGCAATCTGCCAGTCGGCCCGGGCCGAGGCCATCCCGAAAATCCCACGGATAAACTTCAGGATATAGGGTGACAGGAACTGGCCGATGCCTGTGCCGCAGGTGTAAACCGAAATGGCCAGGGCGGCGTATTTGGGACTGGCTGCCGATCCTGCAACCGCCATGGTAATGGCCGGGTTAAAGGTTCCGAAGCCAATGCCGAAGATCACCGCGGCCACCAGCATCACCGGGTAGCTGGGCGCTATGATCAGAATCACAAAGGCGATGCCCACACACAGTGCGCCAAAGGATGCGGCATACTGCTTCAGGAATTTAGACATGGAGCCATAAAGCATTCCAATAACAAAAGAGCCTGCTGTAAAGGTGCTGAGCACAAAGGAGGCCTGCCCGGCGTCACCGAGCTTGTCCGCGCTCATGACCATAGCCACATTGGTCATAAAACTGAACTGCATAATGTTCAGCAGCGCACAGAGCAGTGCCAGCACATAGGTCATGGTGGTCAGCTTCTTCTCCCGGACGGTTGAACCGTCAGCAGCCTTCTCTGCTTTCTTAACACCGGTATCCGGCAGTTTAAACCAGATTAATACCGCGATAGGGATAACCAGGAAAAATCCAAAAAAGGAAAAGCGCCAATTGTAGGCCGCCAAAAACCCGCCGAGAGACTGGAATACCACTCCGGCAGCAGCGCCGACAGCGCTCTTGAAGCCCATGAGCTTGTTGGCCTGTGTACCCATAAATAAATCGGTGATAACCGCAGAGGCCATGGGAAATACCATTCCGTAGCCTGCGCCAAAGACCACACGCATGGCAATCATAAAATTCAGATCGCCCACAAAGGCAGAAGGAATCCCGCCCACAAAAATCAGAAGCATGGAAATGGTAATGACCTTCTTAATACTCATGACCTGGGTCAGCTTACCGGCCACCAAGGCAAAGATTACCATCATTAAGGACGGTATGGTGGACAGCAGCTTGACCGTTTCCGGCGCAGCCGTCGGAAAAGCTTTGGCAATCTCGGCCAGAGCCGGGGTGGTCATGCTGGTGGTGTACATCAGCAGGGCGACAGACAGCGCGGCTATTTGTACGCCGACACCATATTTTTTTTCACTCATTTTAAGTCTCCTCAATTCATTTCTTTTAATTTTCGGATATGTTTGAATTATCCATGTTTAATAATAGCCGCGTTTAAATTTATTTTAATGATATATTGTTTTCGTAAATCTGTCAACTTTTATTTTCTTTTTCTTTAGTAAATTTTTTATAATTTTATTTAAATTCGCTATTTTAAGCCATTTTAAAAACTATTATTTCGTAAATCAAAAAATTTTTTTGAAAACCGTTGACAAACCTCTAGAAAGAGATTATACTTTTCAATAAATCAACCGCGTTTAATTTTTGAAAGTGAGGAGAAATTATGACTGAAGCCATTAAGAAATTACAGGAAGAGCGTACCGGCCTGTTTGCAGACCTGTACCGGGGAAAAACCCCCAGGCGCGTCCCCATCCGGGGCGGGCTGACCACCGAAGCCGCCATCGAGTATGCGGGCATGGATATCAAGGAAACCCAGTGGCACTCCGAAAAAATGATCGACGTGATGCGCTACGCCGCCGAGCGGATTCCCACCGATGTGGCGCCAGTACGGCCCCATACCCTGCGCAATCCCTACAAATACCAGCTGCTGGGCGGCAAGACCATTGTCATGAACGAGGAGGGCTATGCACAGCACCCCGAGATCCACGGTCTCGAGCCTGGGGAATACCCCCAGTTTATTGAGGACCCTTACAAATGTATGCTGGAAACCATCCTGCCCAGGCTGTATGACGGCCTGAACCAGTCTCCGGTGCAGAATGCGCTGAACCTTGCCAAGGCCTACAAGATGCACAGCGACCAGGCCGCCCAGGGGATTGCCCAGGCCGCCCAGGTCAATGAGGAGTTCGGCTTTGCCACTGCGCCTCCCGGCGGCTTTACTGAAGCGCCCTATGATTTTATGGCAGATTTTATCCGCTCCTTCAGCGGCACCTCCAAGGATATCCGCAGGCACCCAAGAGAGCTCCTGGCCGCCTGTGAGGCCGTTACCCCCATTATGATCAACCAGGGGCTGGGGCCAGTGCGCACCGTTGACGCCCGCTGCTTCCTGCCCCTGCACATGGCGCCGTTTCTGAATATGAAGCAGTTTGAAAAATTCTACTGGCCAACCTTTAAGAAAACAATTGAAGCCCTCACCGATGCTGGCATGGGCGTAGATCTCTTCGTCGAGCAGGACTGGACGCGCTATCTGGACTTCCTGAGAGAACTGCCCGGACGCATTGTCATGCGCTTTGAATTCGGCGATCCCAAACAAATCAAGGAAAAGCTCGGAGACCGGCACATTATCGCCGGCCTCTACCCCATCGGCCTTTTAAAGACCGAGAGCAAAGAAAAATGTATTGATAAAGCCAAGGAGCTGTTGGACATCTGCGCGCCCGGCGGCGGTTTTATCTTTGATCTGGACAAGGATATCCTGTCCATGAGCAGTGCCAACATCGACAACCTCATCGCCGTTCAGGAGTATGTCCGTGAGCACGGCGCCTACTAAAAATCAGGAGGAAATTATGGAATCACAAGCTTACTACACCACCTGGGAGGACTACGTCAAGGAACATCCCGAAATCGCCAACGAAAACTACCACGCCGACATCATGCAGGCCTACGAGGAGGGCCTGTACAAATTTATCATCGGCCTGTTGATTTAAGAAAAGGAGAAATAAACATGAGTGAAGCAATGAAAAAACTACAGGAAGAACGAACCCAGCTGTTTACAGATTTATACACAGGCACTATCCCCAAAAGGATTCCCATCAGCGCCGCCCTGCCCCTCGAGCTGCGGATCGAGTACGCCGGCAAAGACCTGGGCCGCACCCAATGGACCCGGGAGGACATGCTCGACATCTATGAAAAATCCTTTGAGCTGACCGCCAGTGACGCCTACCCCTCCAGCTTTGCCACCTACCCGGCCCACCACCACCTGCTGGGCTCCAGGTCCTTTATGATGGGCTCCAAGGGCATTATCCAGCACCCCGAAGTCTCTGCCATGCAGCCCGAGGATTACGACGATTTTATCGCCAGCCCTTACGACTGTCTGATGGAAAAAATCTTCCCGCGCATCTATCCTGTGCTGGATACTGACCCGGTCAGCCGCTCACTGGCCCTTGCCAAAGCCACAAAGGCCTATTTTGAATACGCCGATTTTTACGCCGGTCTGGACGCACAGCTCATTGACAAATACGGCTTTTTTGCACCGCCTGCCGGCTCCGGCAGCGGCGGCACCACGCCCTTTGACCTTCTGTCCGATATTCTCAGAGGCTTTAAAGGCATTACCATGGACATTAAGCGCTGTCCCGAAAAAATCCTGGCCGCCTGCGACGCCATTCTGCCCCTGTCCATCAAAAAAGGCACGCCGGCTAAGCCGTCCCCGCTGGGCGCCAACTTCATCGCCCTGCACATGGCTACCTACCTGCGTACCAAAGATTTCGAAAAATATTACTGGCCCACCTTCTACAAGCTGGTCCACGGCCTGGCCGAAAAGGGACAGACCTGCCTCATCTTCTGTGAGGATAACTGGATGCGCTACCTGGATTACCTCTATGAGCTGCCCCAGGGCACCCGCTTCTACTTTGAGTACGGCGATCCCAGGCTCGTCAAGGAAAAGCTCGGCAAGAAACACATTATCTCGGGCTTCTACCCCATCACTTACCTTAAGACAGCCACTAAGGAGCAGTGCATCGACAAAGCCAAAGAGCTCATTGACATCCTGGCGCCAGGCGGCAACTACTTCTTCAATTTCGACAAAAGCCCCTACTCTCTGAATACCATTAACCCGGAAAACTACAAAGCCGTACTGGAATACGTCCGCGATAACGGCACCTACGAAAACGCCGGGCAGCAGGTCTGGGATAAGCCCAAAGAAGACACCATCGACCACGTGCTGGCAGACATACCTGAGTTCAGGAGCAAGTACTACACACCCTATGACACCTTTAAACAGGACCACCCCGCCCCCAGAGCTGACCTGGATGATGTGGTGGGCCAGAAAATGCAGCAGTACGAAGACATGCTCTTTCACATGCTTATGATGATGTGCTGATAAAAAAAGCAGAGACGGTTTCAGCCGCTCTGCTTTTTTGTTTACAGTACCTTAAAATTTTTCCCAACCGAGATTTCGATCCTATCCACAATCTCCCGCGACTGCTCAATATAGCCCTCGATCACATCATTGCCGATCTTCAGGCTCTGAAGCAGCAGCCGGATTTCTGTTTCCGCCAGATACTCGGATGAGCAGTCCAAAAAGCCCTCGTTTCTGGCCACATGCAGGCCGTGCACAGCTGACAGATTTGCCAGAGCCAGCGCCTTGACATCCACCCTGCTCAGGCCAAGCTTGTGGGCTTTGTTGATATTTTCGATAAAGCCCACAGAGGCGCTCTCTGTTTTCATAAAAATATTGGAATCGCACAGCTCGTGATAAAAACGGTTAAGCCCCTTATTGCGGTTGCAGTTCCGGTTCTGGAGCCGATATTCGATGGCCGTGCGCAAAAACAGATCGCTGTCCGGGAACTGGCTGGCAATGATGTTCTGGGTCTTCACTTTCATGGCCACCATGTACTCATTATAGACCTCAAGGGCCAGGTTGTTCTTGTTGCCAAAATAGTAGGAAACCATGGCCTTATTGGCGCCGGATTCCCTGGCGATCTCCGCCAGCGTAGTTTTTACAAAACCTTTTTCATAAAAAAGCTTTTTGGCGGTCGCGTATATTTTTTCTTTTGTCTCTAAGCCTGTTTTATAATTCGCCACAGATTTTTCCCCTTTTGCAGTTTCTTACCCTATTTTAGCATAAGCGGCTTTAGTTTTGCAGGGATTTTTTGAATCAGCCCGTATCGTGGCGATACGGGACGGGCTTTTCTCTCAGTCAGAGCCCCAGTATTTTTCTTCAAAGGCCTCTGGTGAGATGGGCCTTGAGATATAATAGCCCTGAATGCTGTCGGCCTCCAGGGCACAGACGGCCCTCAGCTCATCCTGCTCCTCAACGCCCTCCACACATACAGTAATGCCCACACTGTGGCACAGCTTGATAACCGATGCGATAAAGGAACGATTAAACACATTCTCATCCCTGTCGATGGCCTCGATAAACAACCGGTCAATCTTGACAATATCCGCCGGAGACTGAGACAGCATCCCCAGCGAGGAATAGCCTGTGCCAAAGTCGTCCATGGCGATCTGGATGCGCATACCGCGCAAATGCCTGAAAATTTCCTTGAGGCCGCCCATATCCGTTACAAAGCAGCTCTCCGTAAGCTCAAGCACGACATGCCGGGAATCCAGCCCGTTTTCCTTCAGCGTCTTTTCCACATGCTCGGCAAAGGATTCGTCCAGCATCTGGAGATAGGAAATATTGACGTTCATAATGAAATCCGGTTCTCTGTCCGACCACTTTTTGCAGGTCTTGACTGCCTGCTCCAGCACCCATTTGCCCACAGGCACAATGAGGCCGCTGGATTCTAAAAGCGGAATGAACTCAGCTGGCGTTACCTCGCCAAAGGGCTCGCCGGACCACCGCAGCAGCGCCTCGGCGCCCGCCAGGCCCAGATCCTTTGAGTGGGCAAAGGGCTGGTAAACCAGTCGGAAACCCTCCATGCCGTTCACCACACTCAGCTGCAGCCGGCTGGTCAGCTCCAATGCCCGCAGCTTTGAACGCATCAGCGCTGGCGTGTAGGCCGTCATGATATTTTTCCCCTTGGTCTTGGAGGCTTCAAGAGCACTGGACGCGCACTTGATCAGATCGGGATAGTTCTGGCTGTCCCGTCCCAGCAGCGTCATACCCGCAGACACCGTGCAGAAATATTCCTGGCCGTCCAGGGTGTGCACCCGGTTGCTATAGGCGTGCAGCCGTTTATAAATAGCCTCCAGCTCTTCCTCACCCGCGCCGGGGCAGACCACAGCAAACTCGTCCCCGTCAAACCGGTACATGCTGGCGCCCGGGGGCAGCAGCTGCTGAACCGTCTGGGCGAACTGGCGCAGCACCCCATCCCCGAAAAGATGGCTGTTAAGGTCATTAATCCGCACAAAATCATCCAGCCCCAGCAGCATCAGGCCGCCGGGCTTTTCCGCTTCCTTATCCAGCAGCTCACTGATCTCCTTCTCACATTCCCTGTAAGTAAAAAGGCCGGTGGTGTAGTCGATCTTGCCCATTTTTCCCAGGTCTGTCACTACTCCCGCAAACATGGCCGGCTGGTTTTGGGCGTTCTTCTGCAAAACGCCGCGGCAGAGCACCCATATATACTCGCCTTTGCGGTTACGCACCTGGTATTCCACATGATGAATGTCTGTATCGCCCCGCAGCATTTCATCAATGCTTTCGTTATAGCGGGGACGGTCCTTTTCATGAACCAGCTCACCCCACATAGGCACCAGGCCCTTAAACTGCCGGCCGGGCAGTTCAAAGTCCCTTTCCATGTTCGGAGAAACCAGGGCCATGTCGGTATTCATGTCCACAATATAGACGCAATCATCCGTACTTCGGATGATCGCGCTGTAAAAAAGGGCAGGGTCAACCGTAAATGTTTCAAAAAAATTGTCTGACTGTGCCATCATTATTCGATCCCCTCTAAAAAATGTACTGCTTCTTCAACTGTTTTTCAAACCTGCCGGACGTTCCATACAACGCCCTCAGGCCGCTCCCCAGCCCGCCTGACTTTTCCAAATCTTATTTATATATTATATCAGACGTGATCAAGATACGCAATAAAAGCCTGCGCAATTCAAAGGGTATCGCGCCGGTACGGGTTGTTTTTTCAATCCTGCGCTTCCCAAATCCGCTGAAACCCCTCCAGCACCATCTGGGCCCGTTCGTACCCCAGCTCGTTCTGGCTGCCGCTCTGGCAGGTTTTGATCGCAAAATCGCCTGCGAGATAAATGCTGCCTATATCGGTCTGCAGGTCCATGTCTTCATCAAAAAAATGGAAATTATAAAAACTGTAGGCGTCGTCATAATTTCGTCGGTTGTCTGTAAACTTGACGCTTATGCGTGTTTTTACCGGCACCATCAGCGCGCCTGCCCCCGCCAGATAGGGATAGCCCTTTTCCATGCCCAGCCATTTTGTCATATACTGGCGGTATATGGTTTCGCTCAGACACCGCGCCCGCATCATTCTCTTGATATAATCCCGGGGGCCGATGCCGCCGGCCAGACAGCTGGTCACGCATCCTGCTTCCAGGTAGTGGATACGGCTGTTATTGCCATAATCATCATAGATCGCTTCTATAAAAAGTATATTTTTACTGCTCAAAGCTTTGTTAACAGATTCACTTGTCCTCTTCATGGTTTTTCTCCCTTAAATTTTGATAATAAAAAAACAGAAAGCACTTAAGCCTTCTGTTCCAGTGGGTGACAGCAATTCCCCATTCGACAGCATGTCTATTGAATTGTCATTTTTTATAATTTTTAGTGTGTGCAGAGCCCGTTTTCATCTCACAAAATATAAGATACTTTGTTTTTTACTAAATTTTCTTAAGTATATCGTATACACGAAGAATTGTCAACAAGATTTTTTATAAAAATAATATTTATCTTTTCTTCTTTTAGTAAATTATATAAAAACAACCCGTATCGCTGCGATACGGGTTGTTTTTTTTGTTATGCGGCAATGCCTTTTTCTTCTGCATCGGCCATTTGGGCCACCTTATACTCAGCCAGGCGGTCCCGCCAGACGCTGCCGGCGTTCTGGATACCCAGAAGATCTGGATCAAAAACGGGCTCCAGCCCCAGTTTTTTCTGGCGCTCGTAATCCTTGAAGATTGCCAGACCCTGATTACTTAAAATCAACACTGCAATTACATTAAGCCAGGTCATGAGCCCACAGCCGATGTCCCCCATGGTCCACACTACAGACACAGCCTGCAGGCAGCCCTGAAAAGCGGCCAGGATAAAAATACCCCGGAACACATAAAGGAAAGGCTTGTTGCTCTTCATCCAGGCTTTGGTTTCATGAAAAACGTACACCAGGTTGCTTTCGGCATAATAGTAATAGGCCAGGAGGGCAATGAAAGCAAAAAGCAGAATGGAAACAGCGATAAAAGGTGCTCCGAAGCCTGGAAAGATGGTGTCAATGGCCCCATGCACATAAGCGACGCCGTATTCCTTGCCGGGCATGCCCTCAAACAGGAAGCCACCTGCCGGGCCGACCACATTGTAACAGCCCGTCAGCAGAATCATAAAAGCCGAGGTGGTGCAGACCAGGATGGTACCCGCGTATACACTCAGGCAGGAGGCCAGCCCCTGCTTTACCGGGTGCGATACATCGGCAGAGCCTGCCATGATGGCCGAGGTTCCCTGCCCCGCCTCATTGGCAAATACGCCGCGCATGACCCCCTTGGAAAGGGCTGCGCCGGCCAGCGCGCCAAAAACCGGCTGGACACTGAAGGCAGACTGGACAATCATCATAAACACGCCGGGCACCTTGCTGATGTTAGCCCCGATGATGATAAAGGAGACCAGCAGATAGGCACAGGCCATAAAGGGCGAAACCTTTTCCGCGACAGCCGAGATGCGTTTCACACCGCCGAAGATACAAATTCCGACCACCACTGCCAGCACAATGGCAATGATAAGGGTATTCCAGCCAAAGGCCTGGTTCAGGCTTGAGGTAATGTTGTAGGACTGGACACCCGGCATCAGGATGCCTGGCGCCAGAATGGTGACCAGGGCAAAGGCCTTGGCGTACCATTTTTTACCGATCCCCTTTTCGATATAGTAGGCCGGGCCGCCTCTGAACTCGCCATTGACCGTGATCTTATAAGCCTGGGCCAGGGTAGACTCGATGAGGGCGATGGCTGTCCCAAACAGCGCCACTACCCAGAGCCAGAAAATGGCGCCGGGGCCGCCCAGGGCAATGGCGGTGGCCATGCCGGCGATGTTGCCCACGCCCACACGGCCAGCAGCGGTCATGATAAAGGCGCGGAGACCGGAGACCCCCTCATCGGTGCCCTTGCCCTTGTTGTCACCCAGCAGCCGGAACATCTCCTTGATAAGCCGCAGCTGAGGAAATTTCATCCGCACCGAAAAATAGATGCCGGCGCCCAGAATCAGGATAATCAGCGGAATACTCCAGACCATATCGTTGACACTTGTTACAATACTCTCTAACATAATTTTCCCTCTCGTTTACTGGCAAAGCCGCTGTCATTTTTCCATACAGCGGCTGGCAGCGCATCATTAGTGTTTAATCCTCAAAATAGCCGGCCGGGTATAGCGGGTATCTGGAAATCAATGCCCGGGCTTGTGCCTTACAGGCGTCCAGATTTGTCATGTTTTCAGGGTCCTTTGCGACCTTATCCATGATCTCAGCGATTTCTTTGATAGCGTCCTCCTCCAGGCCGCGCTGGGCAGTGGAGGTCAGTCCGATTCTTACGCCGCTGCACACAAAGGGGCTTTCCTCGTCAAAGGGAATCATGTTCTTATTCACCGTAATGCCCACGTATTCCAGCGCCTGCTCAAAGCTCTTTCCCGTCAAACTCTTTGGTCTTAAATCAACCATGACGATATGGTTGTCTGTGCCCCCGCTGATGATGCGGAAGCCGTAGCTCTGAAGCTCCTCAGCCAGGGTTTTGGCGTTGCGGACAACACGTTCCATGATTTCCCTGAACTCTGGTGTGCCGATATATTTGAAGGAATAGGCCTTGGCGGCAATGGTGTTCAGATGGATGGAGCCCAGAGTCCCCGGGAATACGGATTTGTTCAGAGCCTTCTCGTATTCCTTCTTGCAGAAAACCATACCGGCGCGCGGGCCGCAGAAGGTCTTGGTAGTGGAGGAGGAGACAAAATCGCAGTGCGGAATCGGGCTTGGGATAACCTTGGCCCCGACCAGGCCCGCGATGTGAGCCATGTCATTCATCAAAATCGCGCCGCAGTTCTTGGCGATTTTGGCCATGCGCTCATAGTCGATGAGTCTCGGGTAAGAGCTGGCGCCGGTGATTAAAAGCTTTGGCTTATAGGCCATGGCCTGATCCTCCAGTGCGTCATAGTCGATGATCTCGGTCTCCTTATCAACCCCGTAAAAGTCATATTCATAAACCTTTCGTAGGAAATTCACCGGGGAACCATGGGTCAGATGGCCGCCCTGGTCCAGGCGCATGCTCAAGATTTTATCGCCTGGGTTCAACACCGCGTTAAATACGCAGTAGTTAGCGGTTGATCCGGAGTAGGGCTGTAAATTAACATACTCGGCGCCGTAAAGCTCCAGCGCGCGGCGGCAGGCCAGGCTTTCGATGGCGTCCGCCTGTTCGGAGCCAGCCTGGAAGCGGTTTCCCGGCAGCCCTTCCTCAGTCTTGTTGGTGAAGACACAGCCGCTCAGCTCCATGACTGGCGTGGGCGCGGTGCTCTCAGACGCGATCATTTCGATGTTGTGTTCCTGGCGGTCAAGCTCTGCCTCTACGATGGAATAGACTTCCGGGTCCAGTACCCTTGTTGTTTTTAACATTTCAATACCTCACTTTGTTCTCTGTGTTTGTTTTCGATGATCTCATTCTAACACGATTACAAAGCGCGATCTATGAAGAGAATTGTCGGTTTCCTGATCATTTTTATCCAGTTGACATAAAAATAGCTGTCACCATAATATTGTGACAGCTTATGTTTTTTATTTCTTCAGATAATCTGACGGCATGTGCCCGGTCTGATCCTTGAACTTTTTATAAAAATAATTTACATTCTCATAGCCTGCCTGTTTGGCTACCTCCTGTATATTGTAGGATCCGTTCTTCAGCAGCTCGACCGCATGCTCAATCCGGATTTTATTCACATAACTGATGAGGTTGGTATCCACATAGCGCTTAAACTGTTTGGACAGGTAGCTGGCCGTTACATGAAACTGCTCCGACAGCAGCTGGAGCTCAATCTTATCGCTAAAATGGGTGTGGATGTATTCCAGCACCTGATTGACCAGATCATTGCCTGTAAAATTCCAGCCTACAGACCGGAGCAGGGCCTGGGTAAACTGCTCATACTCGATGGGCTTGAGGATGATGTCCCTGGCGCCCATGCGCAGGGCCCGCTGGGCATACTCGAAGGATTCATAAGCGGTGATGACCACAATCTTCACATCCATTTGAAGAGCCTCCAGAGCTTCCATGACCTCAAAGCCGTCCATAAGGGGCATCTTGATGTCTAAAAACACTAGATCCGGCTCCTTTTTGCGGATCATCTGCAGGGCGCTCTCTCCGTCAAGGGCAATGCCCTCAACCTGAAGCGGCAGCTTCTCCCGCTCAATAAAATGCTGTATGATCTTTGAAACGGCCTTTTCATCGTCCGCGATAACCACTTTAATCATCATTCTCCACTTCTTTCTGATATGAGTAGGGTAATTCCAGAATAATCCATGTCCCAATGCGCTCATCGGAGTACACATTCATTGAAAAATCCGGGCCGAAGCGCATTTTCAGCTTGGCATAAATCAGCGACAGGCCATGCTCGCTGCCCGAGGGCAGGCTGTCGTTTATTCGGTTCAGGGTGCCATAATCAATGACCGCACCGTTGTTATAAATGGAAATCAGCACCTTGCTGCCGCTGGGCTGCGCGGTGATGGACAGCCGCCTTTTCAGGTTGTTGGTGTCAAAGCCGTGGGTGAAGGCATTCTCGACGATGGGCTGCAGAAAGTTAAAGGGCACCAGCCAGTCATCGAGCTGGGCATTGATTTTGATGTCAACCTGAAGGCTGTCCTCGTATCGCAGCTTCTGGAGCTTCAGGTAGGTTTTCAGATAGGCCGCCTCATGGCTGAAGGGCACAAACTGCTCCTTGGTCTTGGTGGTGTAGCGGAACATCTTGGACAGGTCGATGATGGCATCGTACAGCTCCTCGGCATCCTTATCCAGTGCCATGCCCGCCATGCAGTTCAGGGTGTTGAACAGGAAATGGTGGTTGATGCGCAGGTCGGTCACGATATTCTGGGCGGCCTTGAGGTTTTTCTCCAAGCGCTTGCTGTATTGCTGGGCGTCGTCAATATCCCGCTCCTTGGCCTCCAGCACCCTGCGGGCATCACTGAACACGCAGAAGCTCACAATATGCTCGGCAATCCTTCTGAGCAGCATGCGGATGCTCAGGGCTGTGCTCTCCGGCGTATCATACAGCTCCTCGGTGCGGTCGCTGGTCTTGCCCTCGCTTTTCATGGTGGACAGCAGGATATAACCGCCCTGAATCACACCGATGCACCGGTTTTCATGCACGATGGGCTGCTGGTACAGGGTCAGGCCGTAGGGGCAGACAAACTGGCGGTATTCCCAGGGCTCGCTCAGGTTTGACTGCCCCATGCCGCGGCAGGGACAGCCGCTGTTGGCCAGCGGGTTGCAGTGCTCTGTGCAATAATCCGGAAAGCAGCTGGTCTGCAGCACCGTCTTGCCCGCAGTGTCGTAGATGGTCAGGGGCAGGTTGAGCGGGTCGATGGACTGCTGGCGAACGCCCTCCACAGCCGCGTACAGGGTATCGTCTGACGGCGCTCCCAGGTTTACCAGGGTGTCGATGGAGATCTCCTCTGCGCCGTATACGGGATTGGAGACCAGCAGCTCCCTTATCTGTCCATCGGTGGGGTTATAGACCTCATGGGAGCTTCCGGCCTCCATATAGAAGATCTGCCCGGGCTCAGGCTCGATGCGCTCACCGTTGATGTAGTAAATGCCCCTGCCCTGCAGCACGTAAAGCAGCTGCTCCTGCCCGTAGTGCACATGCTCGGCCAGATGCCTGCCGGGCTCGATCACCACAATGCCAATATTCATATTCTGTCTTGGGTTATTCTCTGTCTTGACATGCTTCCAGTCTATATAGCCCCACTCCATTACCTGAACCGCCATACCAATTCCTCCTTTGCTAAAGATTATATCATACCTGCTCTCTCTTATTTTTGTCCTTTTTTTTAACAAATTTGCCCAATCAAAAAAAGCCGCCCGCTGGCAGCCCTTTTTTACCGCTCCATCATCTCACCGAAGGTAGTGGCGTATCTTAAGCGCCGCACCACATTTCTCTGCGATCCGCCCGCAGGCGGCCTGGTCCTCCTCGCTCATGGTGTCGATAATGGTCATATAGACTTTTGCAAAACGCGCGGCGTTTTCCGCGAAGCGGAGCATGTGCTCAAAGGCGTCCTCTGCCTGGGGGCGGCACAGGGCGTTGTATTCCTCTGCGTCTGGCGCGTTCAGGCTCACAGATACCACGTCTACAAGGCCGGCAAACCAAGGGGTGACATCCTCACCGTACAAGGTACCGGCCAGGCCGTTGGTGTTCAGCCGGACTGCGACGCCGTATTCCCGCTTCAGCACCCGCGCGATCGCAAGAATATCCTTTAGGCGGCAGGTCGGCTCTCCGTAGCCGCAAAAGACCACCTCGTCATACTTTGCCATATCCCGCGCGCGGATATCGGATAGAATTTCCTCCACTGACGGCTCCCGCTCAAGCCACAGCTCGTCCATACGGCTGGCTGCCTCCTCCCGGTTAAACCTGTGGCAGAACACGCAGCGGTTATTGCAGCGGTTGGTGGCATTCACGTACAGTGCCTTTTTATCTTTATAGGCCGTACTCTCTGTTTCATAGGTAATGACCATGTAAGTTTCACTCCTGTCTTTGATGTTAAAATGATACCATTTCAGGGCTGAGGTTTCTATGATCAATTATGTCAGAATATGGATCATTTTTGACTTTTTTTAACCATACTTTATAGCATGTACCCTGAATTTCGGCCGCAACGCAAAAATCAACCCGTATCGCCGCGATACGGGTTGATTGGCAAACTCCTAGGAACGGTTTGGTAAACTGCTGAACACTCCGGTCTTTTTTAGAACAAAAGCCAGAATTATCATAATAATATTTATAATAAAAAGGACAGCGCTGCCTTCTATTTTATAAATACCTCCTGTCAATATCGAGTTTCCTGTAAAAACAGCGTTCAGCAAATGCGGATAATCATCTGCCAGGGACAAGCAGTTTAAGATGATGCCGCCAATCGTATTCCATATAAAGTGAAAAACAATTGGGGCAAGCAAAGATCCGGTATATTCAAGCATTCCAGTTATAATTAAGCTAATGGATAAAATATTCAGAACTGGAAAAATTCCTGTCTCAAAAGCAGAGACATGCATCAATGTGAATAAAGCAGTCGTAATTACGGTTGCCCATCCCCTGTTGTAATTTACCTTGATAAGCTGGTACAAATAGCCGCGAACCAATAATTCCTGCATGATCGTATTTAACAGTGCTGAAATTATCCAAAGCCAGAGAAAAGATACTGTATTGGTACCATCGAATTTTAAGACACCGGCTCCCATAAGAAGCGCGACCGTTATCCCCAGCCATATTAACGCTGCTGCAATCCCAAAGCATGTACTGAAAAGAGGTCTTTTTACCAAATAAAGACTGATGTTTTTTTTATCAATAAATCCAAAAACAAAGGTCATGATCACGATACTCACTAATGGGATAAGTTCTGCCCAAAGCCGGTAAACAGCAGGATTTTCATTCTCTGGCATAGGTATCATAAATATACAGATGACCCATCCCGCAAAGAATAAAATAAACCTCAAAAATACCTTGGAGAATTTCTTTACTTTTTCTTTTTTCGATAACATCATTTTTACACTTTCTCAATGACTCTGGCATTCTAAGCCCTTTTGTTTTACTGCTGCCCGAAATCCAGACGAATGTCGCCGTTGTTATTGTTGATGACAAAGCGGCTGGTACCGCTCTGGTTTTCATCCCGCACGGCTTCCTCATATTTGGCGCCGTCGACCTCAACCTTGCCCAGGCTGGTGCTCAGCTGATAGCCGGCTGTCTCCCTTGGGATACTGGTCTTGATGTTCACGTCGCCCAGATGGGCCGTCACGTTGATTTCTCCCTCAATGGCGCCGCTCAGGCTGATCTTGCCGTTGTCATTTTTAAATTGGCCTCCCCTGACGTTTAACCCCTCGCCGGCAATATCGCCCAGGTGGTCCTCGGCGGTCAGCATGTTATAGGTGCTGTCTGTCAGGGTAATTTTTCCATTGTCGTTTTTAATGCTTCCCTCATCGGCGCGGATATTGGCCGCCTTTATTTTCCCGAGATGATTCTGTGCTGTAAAGCTTTTGGATTCAACATCACTCACGTCCAGATCACCGTTGTCCAGCTTGATATACACGCTGTCGGCTTTGACGGAGGCCATGTCCACACTGCCCAGATGGTTCTGAATCGACAGTGCCTTAAAGGCCCTGGGGCCGTTAAACTTGATCTTGCCGTTGTCCAACCTGGCGTCCAGAGACTGGCCTGTTTCCTTTTTGTCCAGGTATACCTTGATCTTTGAGTTGCCGTAAATGTTGCCCACACCCATAAAAACCACACGGTTTTCCTCCTGGCTCTTGCTGGTGATGGTGGTGGTGTTCCCGTCCTGATGGATTTCAGGCTTTGCCGAGTCCTCATAATAGACGGCCTCAATGGCGTTTTCATCGGCCAGGATGATTTCCAGGTCTGCCATTGAAAAATCAATGTCCAGATTTTCTATTTTTCCTGGGAGCTTCTGGTATTCCAGCCTTTTTTCCTCATACTTCATCACATGGATTCCCCTGCTGTCAATATAGGTGGAGGTCATGCCGCCGAGAAGCATGCCGACCCCGGCGAGCAAAAGTCCGCCGGCTGCCAGAATCCCGCCAATTTTCAAGAGCTTTTTTGAATCGAATTTCATGCGTTTTTCCTCCATTCCAAAATCGCTTCCGCCATCCGCTTAAAGCCGTTGATGACCCAGGGGATGAGCCGGTACATGCCCACGCCCAGCAGAATCCCAAGCCCGAGGGCAAAGGCGCCGCTGCCCACATAAAACAGGGTGGCTGCCGGGCTCTGGAAGATCAGAATCAGCCCGATCACCATCCAGAGAAAGCCGCCCAAAACCAGAGCTGCCGCTGTCACCACAAAGGCGAACAGGACGCTGAAAACCACGACCATCAGCACGAATACCAAAGCCGCGGCCACAATGACCAGCGGCAAGGCAATGGGCGCTGCAAAGATGGATAAGATCACAATCAGCACCACAGGCATTTTCTTTTTCTCCTGCTCATTTCCTTTCAGGGCATATTCGCTGCGCAGCTGCGCGGCCAGCTTGGCCGGCGAGCCCAGCTCTCCGATAACCCTGTCCTCATTTTCCGGTTCAGCGTCATCAAAATATTCATTGTAATACACCAGGGCGTTTTCCCTTTCATCCCTTGGCAGCTTTCTCAAGTGCTTTTCCAGCGCTGCCATATACTCTTCACGATTCATTCTCGCCACCTCCTATCAGAAGCGAATCTATTTTTTCCTTGTAAATATCCCACTCTTCCCGGTATTCTTCCAGCCTGGCCCTTCCGCTTTCCGTAATGGCGTAATAGCGGCGATTCCGCCCCTGAAAGGGCTTATCGTAGGTGGCCAGGTACTTTTCCTTTTGCAGACGCCTGAGCACCGGGTAAAGGGTGGATTCTGAAATATCCAGCACACTTTTGACCCGCTGTGTCAGGCTGTAGCCGTAAGCGTCCTCCTCTGAGAGCACGGCCAGCACACACGCGTCCAGAAGTGCGGAGCCTAATTGAAAAATCATCCTCGCATCTCCTTTCTTTATATCGTTAATGATATTATACAACGTATAATATCATTTTGTAAAGTATATTATTTAATTTTTAATAAACAAAAAACAAAAGAACCCGTATCGCCGCGATACGGGTTCTTTTTTGGTCTTCCTAAAAAAACTTGACAGCACATTCGCCAGAGATCACTTTTTCCTGAATTTCATGGGTTTTCTCCACGGTGATGTATTGGCTGAGGAGCTTTTTAAAGCCGTAATTTTCCCGGTTGATCAAAATCACCGGGGTCGTCACTTCCTCCAGCGGATAGCCAGGCAGCTCCACAACCCGCTGGTTGAGGTCAGGCTGAAAATTGTTGTACCAGCCGTCCCGCCGGTAGATAAAACAGTCCACATTTTTCTTGACAAGCAGCTCGCTGAAGCTGGCATAGGGTGTCTGGACAAACGCCACATCCTTTCCCTCACACAGCTTCTGGGAAATGGTATACTGGTCAATGCTGTTACAATCCACCGCCATACGCATGCCGTCCTCAATCTCTGTTTTCTGGTCATCCAGAAAGTACAGCACATAGGGCTCAGAATAGATACAGCCGGTCAGCTCGATGGCCCTTTCCAGAAAATCATTTTCGCTCAGGTAGCGCTCTGCCGAGCTCTTGGACACAATGATAAAGTCATAGATCATCTCCTTTAGGGCTGCCAGACGCTTTTCGGAGCCTGTGACATAGGCAAAGGAGAAAGGAAAGGGGCTCTTCTCCATCTCCTCACAGATGGCTGTGGTCAGGCTTGAAAAGGAAAGGGTCATAGGCACAGGCATGGTGCCGGTCAGCGATCCCCAGTTGGTATAAGGGTAGAGCTTTTCATAGTCAATTCCGGTCACGAAGGTGCCCTTGACTCCGTTCTTCTGTGTTTGGATACACGCGTCCTCCTCCAGAGTGGCAATGGCCTTCTGGACAATACCGCGGGACACCTCAAAGCGCTGGGTATACTCCGCGATGGTCGGCACCCGGTCGCCGGGCTGCATGGTGTAAAAATCCCGCGCGATGTTAATGGTAGCGAGTCCTGTTTTTTTATAAAAGGTTGGCTTCATTGGTTTTTCCTCATGCTTTCAATATCGTTTTACAATAGCACGGCATCCCGCTTTTGTCAATCACCCGCTGCCGCAAGCATGGCCCGGGCCACACCGTACAGGTCGCCCAGCACCGGATAATCCGCGTTTTTCATGATCTCAGCCTCCCGATCCTCATTGACGGCGCAAAGGCGCTTAACGCCCTTAACACCTGATAAAAACTGGACGGAGCCGGATATGCCAAAGCACAGCAGCAGCTCTGCCGAGATGGCGCTGCCGCTGAGTCCGATCTGTCTTCCCTGGTTCAGAAAGCCCCGCTCCACCAGCACCCGGGAGCACATCAGGTCCGCGTCCAGCTTTTGGGCCAGCTGTTCAAACAGCACAAGGTCGGCCTTGTCCTTCAGGCCGCCGCCCACCGCCACCACCACGGGGCGTCTGCCCTGTTCTAAAACCGGCGCGGCGCCATCGTCCCCGGTCTGCAGCCGGGGCCGCAGCTCCCCGGGCAGCTCACAGGGGATGACCGCGCAGTCTCCGGACGCTCTGGGCTGTGCCTTGAACACGCCCTGGCGCACTGTGGCGATCTGGGGGCGCGCGGTTTTGGTCAGAATACTGGCCATAATGCGGCCGCCAAAAGCCGGACGGGTCTGTACCAGCTGCCCCTCGCTGTTTATCGAAAGCTCTGTGCAGTCTGCCGTCACTCCTGTCTTAAAGGCCGCCCCGATCATGGGGGCAAGGGTACGCCCCTCAAGGGTCGCACCAAAGAGCAGGATTTCAGGCTTCACCCTTTCCACACAGTCGGCCACGGCCGCTCTGTGCGCCTCCTGCCGAAACGCGGAAACCGCCGGAAACGTATAAAGGTAAACCCTGCTCAGTCCGCTGCTCCGCAGTGCCGCTGTGAGGTCTCCGGTCAGCTCCCGGCAGATAAGCACGCCAGCGGTATCGCCGGCCAGCTCTGTGGCCTTTGCCGCCAGCTCCGCGCATACCGGGTGCAGTCCGCCGGGGCCTTCCTGTAAATAGATTAACGCTGTCCTCACTTACCTGCCTCCTTCACGCTTTTCCACACATCCAGCAAGAGCGCCGCACCCTGGCTGTCTGTCAGCTCCAGAACCGGATTTTTAGCCGTTGTCTCCGGCTGAAACAGGCGCACCACCCGGGTGGGTGAGCCTGAGAGCCCGTAGGTTTCACTGTCCTGCTGCTCCAAATCACCCAGAACCAGCCTTTGTACGGCCTGCTTGCCTGCTTTCAGCTTAGCCCGCAGCCCTGGCACCCGCGCTTCACAGATAGTCGGGTTGACAGCCAGCACCAGGGGTAGCCCAGCGGACACCCGGCAGGTCCTCCCGGTCAGCTCCTGGCGGGCCTCCAGCCGATCCTCTGAAGCGCTCACAATCTCACGTACCCAGCCAATGACCGGGATGTTCAGCTGCTCCGCCAGCGAAAAGGGCACCTGGGCCGTATCGCCGTCGGTGGTCTGCTGCCCGCAGATGATCAGGTCTGCCCCGCCCAGGGCTTTAATCCCCTGGGCCAGCGTCCGGGCTGTCATGAGCACGTCGGCCCCCGCAAAGGCCCGGTCGCTCATGAGGCAGGCGTGGTCCGCAGTCATTGCCAGAGCAGTGCGCAGGGCCTGCTCAGCTGACTCCGGCCCCATGGTCAGCGCTGTTACCTCCCCACCCAGGGCCTCTCTCAGCCGCAGAGCCGTCTCGATGGCCGGCAGGTCATAGGGATTGAGCTTATTTTCGCCGGTCCTCACCAGCACGCCCTTTTCTTTGTCCATACTGGCCTCTGACAGCGCCGGAACCTGTTTGATACACACGATTATTTTCATCTAAAAACGCCCTCCGGGTCGAATGCTTCCTTCGCTGCTTTTATCTGGCGCTTTACCGCCTCCGGTACAAAGCGCAGGGCCAGCTCCCGCTTTAGCAGGCCCGCGCCGTTTTCGGTGATAATCTGGCCCCTGTCCGCGGCTGCCCGGGCTGCCCATTCTGCCATCAGAACCTCGCATTTTGCTCTTTCCTCCGGTGTCTCTGGCAGAAAATTAACATGGAAACGGTTCTGTGCCGCCGCGCCGTATATCACAGCGTGTGCGCCACTCTGGGCAATGCCCCCGCGGTACATTTCCAGATAGTCCTCTGCCTTTTCCGCCGGCCCCTTCAGGTCTGAGGACAGGCGGGTAAGCCCGGGCACAGCCTGGCTGAAGGAATCGGTCTTTCCGTTGGCCAGCTCTGGCACCACATGCCGCAGCTTTCTGAAGCGATCGATCTCATAGCGCTCGCTGGCTGCCCAGGTCTGTTCCTCACTGCCGCCCAGCCCTTCAAAAATATCCAGCTGCTCAAACAGCGCGCCCTCCAGTACATCGGGATCGTCCCCGGCCAGCTCGACATAGACCGCGGCACCAGCGCCCTGGGGGAATTCCGGGAGCTCCTGCAGCGCCGCGGCGCTGTGACGCCCCTCGGAGAGCAGGCTGAGGGCTGCCCTGTCATAGTATTCCATCACCGTCACACTGCCGCTGTTCTCAGCCTGAGCCACTGCCCGGCAGAGCGCCATCGCCGCCGGGTCTGTGGGCAGAAAATACAGCACACCCCAATCACAGTCCGGCTTCTTCGCAAGCTCCAGCTCAAAGGCCAGGGCCATGCCCAGCTGCCCCTCAGTCCCTGCCAGAAAGTCGATCAAGTCCATCTGTTTGACAGTCACCAGTCCGTTCAGCACGCCGGAGCTCTCAAAGGTCTCACAGCTCAGGCGGCCGCCGTCCGGCAGCGCGCAGCCGCTGTCATCAAAGACATAGCTGCCCCGGCCGATCTCCCAGACCTCACCTGCGGCTGTGAGCCACCAGAGCTTCCGGACCCAGGACGCTGTCCTCTGCCCGTCGATGCCCATGGCGTTGCAGCCAAACATGCCGCCGAGGGTTGCGCTCTCCTCGGTTGGGTTCGGCGGGAATACCCAGGGCTCCTTCAATAAAAGGGCATGAAGCTGCGTAAGCGTGGCACCTGCCCCGGCGTAAAGAACCGGTCCTTCTCTCAGCTCCAGGTCCTTCAGTCCCTGGCAGTCCACAACCAGGCCGCCCTCCGGCACTGCTCCCCCGGTCAGCCCGGTGCGGGCGCCCTGGGGCGTAATATGCAGCCCGGCCCTGCGGGCATGGCTCACAGCCTCCCGGGCCTCCTCAAAGCTTTCTGGAAAGCAGACCGCGTCTGCCCTGCCTCGGATACGGGATTCGTCCCCAAGCCACCGCTCATATTTTTCTGTCATCGCTTCAATTTTCATCTTTCTGCTCCTCCGCCTGCTTTTCCCAGGCCTCTAAAACCTCCAGTGCATCGCCCACCAGTCCATAATCGGCGGCTTTAAAAACCGGTGCATCAGGATCACTGTTGACTGCCACCAGATTTTTGACGTTCTCAAGCCCAGCCATAAAGGGCGCCGCGCCCGACACGCCCAGTGTGATGCACAGCTCAGCCCTGAGCACATGGCCGGACTGGCCGATAATGTCCGCCACGTCGGCCCATCCATTGATGGCGGCTGCCCGTGTGCAGCCGCAGGCGCCGCCCCAGGCCCGGGCCAGCTGCTTCAGCCGCGCGTAGTTTTCTCTGGAGCCAAGGCCCCTGCCGCCTACCAGCACCAGCTTTGCCTCCTCCAGCGGGTTCTTTGCCCTGCTGGCCTTGAGCTTTCGGTCCAGGCAGTAGCCGTAGTGTTTAAGCACAGGGCCCACCTCTGTAATGGCAGCCTGTTCTGTCTCTTCAACAGGGCTCTCCGATACCGGCCCGGCCTTGGAAGCCGACAATACAAGCGGCCGTCCCTGAGGCCGGCTGACCGCGTCGGCATGTGAATTGTAAACCGGGCGCCGGACCCAGAGGCCCTCCGCATCCCTGCCCAGGGTCCGGCAGCCTGTCAGACAGGTCCCGCCGATCCTTACGGCCAGCCGCGTTGCCAGCACTCCGGAGCCGGCTGTAAAAATCAGCAGCTCTGGCTGCCGCTCCCGGTACAGGGCTTCCAGACTGTCCAGCCAGTTTTCAGGCAGGGCCCCGCTGCCCACCGGGCAGCGCACCACTGTACCGATGCCGGCCACACACCGGGCTGTCTCTGCCAGGCCCTCTTTGGCATCGCCAAGATACCAGGCCTCCAGCAACGCGCTCTCTGCCACAAGGGCACCGGTTAAGGCGTTAATGCGCCCGGCCGTTTTCAGGATATCGTCTTCTCTTGTAAAAACACAGGCTGCCTTCATGATATCATCCCCTTAATCCATTTTTCATACACTGCGCCGGCCTTGGCCGCACCACTCTCTCCCTCGATCATGACACACTCCTTCGCACTGCTCTCCCGGCTGAAAGCTGGCAGAACCGTATCTTCTGCCGGCAGAGCGGGCCACTCCTCAATGTCCCGTTTGGACGCGGCCATTTTCTCCCGCAGCGTCGCCACTCTCAGGTAAGCGTACTCCGCGTCACCCACAGAAGCTGCCACCGGGCCCTGGAGTTTCAGGACTTCCAGCCCCGCCGGAGTCTCATGCTCAAGCACAAGCTGCCCGCCTTCAAACGATGCCGCTGCCGTATCTCCGACAAAGGGAAGCCCCAGCAGCTCAGCCGATAGCGGCGGCACCATGCCGCTGTCCGCCATGCCGGCCTGTTTTCCGAAAAGCACCAAATCAAAATCCCCGCTTTTTATAAAACCGGCCAGCAGCGCCGCCACGGTCTCGGGGCAGAACTCTCTGCGCTCAAGCGGAATATTGACCACCCGGTCGTAGCCCACAGCGTACAGCCCCTTCATCAGGCTTGCCAGGCCGCCGCCAACCGTTACGGCAGTGCACGCCGCCCCGGTGTCTGCTGCGGTTTCCTTAAGCCGCAGGGCCATCTCCAGCGCTGTCTCATCAAAGCAATTGATCATTTTTTTCACATAGCTGGTGTCCAGTCCCTGGGAGATATCCCTCCAGTCCGATTCCAGAACCTGATCGAGGTCTGGTACAATTTTAAAGCATACGCAAATTTTCATTTTGTCCCCTTTTGTGTTGTCATTATTCCTGTTTCCAGGCTTCTGCCCTAAAACCAGATCAAACCACACCCTCTCTCCGGGCTTTTCTGGCCGTCTGTTGGAGGAGGGTGCAGTTTTAAATGCAGTCTTATTTAATTATAACAAATTCCGGCTCAATTTTCCTCTACTAAAAGCACGCCTTTATTTAAAATATGGTTGGGGTCCATGGCTTCCTTGAGCCGGTACATGAGCGGATAGGATGAGCCGTGCTCCCGAGGCATAAACTGGGTGCGGTACTTGCCGGAGCCATGATGGTGGGCAATGCTGCCGCCGCGCTTCAGGGTTTCGTCCAGAATGATGCCAATCAGCTTCATATAGTCGCCTTCCACGCTTTGGGCTCCCTCTGTCACGGTAAAGGCGAACTGGAAGTAGATATTGGTACCCTGCATGTAGCTGTGGGAGGAATGGCCGCCCAGGAAAACCACGTTTTCCATTTCCCGCGGCAGGCGTTCAAGCACTGCGTCGTAGATGTTGCCAATCTCTGACCAGTTGCCGGAAATTTCACAGGTATCGGCCACAACGCCCATGTCGTAGAATTTTGGCTTATCCATATCGTCACAGACATCATTGCGGTGTACGAGCCAGTTTTCCACAGGCTTGGCGCCCATATCCACAGGATCGTATTTGGATGCCAGCTCCTCAATGCCTTCACCGGTAGCCCTGGTGATGCCTGCCGGCCCCTCAGCCAGCAGGAGCAGCATACAGTGTCCCTCAGGCGCAACGCCGCCCATCTGGTCGGCGACCTCTAATGGGTCGTGCAGCCTGACAACTGCAGGCTTGTAGCCAGCCACCATAATATCGCGGATAAGAGCCAGGCCGTTTTTCATGCCCTTTATGCCATAAGCCTTCATCCAGCGGTTTTCAGGCATATATTTGAAGATTTTCACAGAAGCCTCGGTGATAAAGCCCAGGAGCCCCTCGCTGCCGATGAACAGGTGGCGCAGATCTGGCCCGACTGAGCGTCTCGGCACATTTTTAATCCGGATTACACTGCCATCAGCCAGCACTGCCTCCAGACCCACCACCAGATCCTCAATACCGCCGTAAAGTGTGGAAAACTGGCCGATGCTGCGCGTTGCCAGCAGTCCGCCCACCTGTGCCAGAGGCAGGGACTGCGGGAAATGCCCGGTGGTGTAGCCCATCTTATTCAGGTAGCCCTCAAGGTACTCCAGAGGCGTACCGCATTTGGCCGTCACATACATGTCTTCCTCATTGACCTCGATGATCTCATTCATGTCTGAGCCGTCCAGGATCACGCCGTCCTGCCGGGGCTCGATGCCGCGGGTAACGCTGGAGCCGCCGGTTCTCGGCACCACGTCAATTTTTTTATCGTTCAAGTATTTCAGCACCTCAGCGACCTGCTCGGTGCTCTGTGGGCGGACCACGCAGGCCGCGCGGGGCACCCAATATTTTTTATCGTCGCGTTCATAGCGGCGGTAGCCGATATAATCCTTGGCGGCGTCCAAAACAGCCTGCTCGCTGTCTGAGACTCTGTCCGCTCCTACAATTTTTCCCAGTTCCTGTACAAGTGCTTCTTTATTCATAATTTAACCTCTCTCCTTCATTGACCGGGAGGCGACGATATCGACCCCTGTCCCGCAAATATTCTGTTCGATCACCTGCCCGCAGGCCACCGGCGCTTTAAGCGTCCGGCTGTAAAGCACCTTCAGGCAGTCCTCCATTTTATCCCTTGGCAGCTCGCAGGCGCTGATGACTGGCAGTCGCCTGTGCGTGCCGCCTTCGATGTTCACCGTTGTGGTCAGCATCCGCTCTGGATTTTTATATTCCTTCTCGCCGTGGGCGGTGCCCAGCTTACAGCCCGCGCCCTCCACGGTCAGTCTCCCATGGTCATCGGTGACCTCCAGCCGGCAGCTGTTCGGGCACACAATGCAGATGTATTCTTTTTTAACCATGCTCACGCCTCCTTCACATCCACCACCAGCGGCGCGTCGTGTCCTGGCGTCACGGTGCAGGCCACCATTTCCGGCGGCGCCACGGTTTTCAGTTTTTTGGATACCAGTGTCTCACCCCCGTTTTCGCAGGTGAGCCGCACACTCTTTTCCGGTTTTTTTACCCGCATAAACAGGGTGGTCTCCTCCCGGCTGCCCGCGCGCACGCGCTGGGGCACAATAAAATTCACATTCTCTCCCGGAACGGTTTCCACCGCCTCGGCCTCAGTGTCCAGAGTGCCGTTCAGGTAGGCGGCCGCTCCCCGCGCAGCGATCTCTCCGGATTCGGACACATAATCCACCAGGTCAAAGACCACCGCCACGTTGCCTGCCGCGAAAATGCCGGGAACGCTGGTCATAAAGTGGTTGTCCAGCACCGGGCCCCGCGTCCTTGGGTCCATCTCGATGCCGGCCTTAACGGACAGCTCGTTTTCCGGAATCAGGCCGACGGCCAGCACCAGCAGGTCACAGGAAATAAATTCCTCTGTCCCGGGAATCACCTTCCGGTGCTCGTCCACCTTTGCCACGGTCACGCCCTCAAGGCGCTCCTTACCATGGATCCAGGTGACTGTGGTGGCAAGGTGCAGCGGGATGCCATAGTCGTCCAGACACTGGACAATGTTCCGGGTCAGCCCGCCCGGGTCCTGCATGACCTCGTAAACGCCCTTGACCTTAATATGCTCAAGGGTCATGCGCCTGGCCATAATCAGACCAATGTCGCCGGAGCCCAGGATAACCGCTTCTTTGCCTGGCAGGTAGCCCTCCATGTTAATGTAGCGCTGAACCGAACCGGCGGTCATAACCCCGGCCGGCCGGTAACCGTAAAGCAGCACCTGGCTGGCGGTCCGTTCCCGGCATCCCATGGCCAGGATCACAGCACCGCAGCGGATTTTCATCATGCCGTCCCGGTTGTTACAGGCGTAAACCACCTTGTCCCTTGTGATCTCCAGCACCATGGTATCCAGAAGCACTTCAATATCGCTGGCCTCCACCTCGTCGATAAAGCGCTGGGCGTAATCCGTTCCGGACAGGCGTTTCTTAAACCGGTGCAGGCCAAAGCCATCGTGGATACACTGCTGGAGGATGCCCCCCGGTTCAATATCCCGCTCGATGATCATGACCTTTCCGGCCCCCTGACGCCTGGCCTCCAGTGCTGCCGCCATACCGGCAGGGCCGCCGCCGATCACGGCAATATCTATTTTCATCTCTTTCATAATGCTTCACCCTCTTTCTGCGCGGCGGGACGGCTTGTGTCAACGAGAATATTGGTTCCCTCATTTCTCAGATTGATCTCAGTCCATTCGCGGCCCAGCTCTCTGGCTAATATTTCCAATACCCTTGGCTGGCAGAAGCCGCCCTGGCACCGGCCCATTCCCGCCCGGGTCCTGCGCTTGATGGCGTCAATGGACTGAGGAATGACCGGCGAGTGGATGGCGTCCAGAATCTCGCCCTCGGTAATGGATTCGCAGCGGCAGATAATCCGGCCATAGCGCGGATCCTGCCCGATCAGGGTGTCCTGTTCCTCACGGCTCAGATGGCGGAAGTTCCGGCGCTTTTTATGAATGGGATTATAGCTTTGGTTTTTCTGCGCCGGGCTTTTGCAGGCGGCCATATCCTCAAGGAGGATATTTTCCACCAGCTCCGCGATGGCTGGAGCTGAGGCCAGCCCCGGTGACTGGATGGCTCCCACATTGATGAAGCCGTGGGTCACGTCGGACATTTCAATGACGAAATCTTCCTTATAATCTGCCGGACGGGTGCCTGCGAAAATCCGGATAATATCGCCGTAGCCCGCGCGCTCGTTCTGATTGATGCCCATGGCGTAGCGCAGGTCCGCTTCGGTGGTGGCATTGTCCTCCTTGTCTGGGGTCTCGGTGGCCGAGGGCCCCAGCAGGATATTCCACTCCGGCGTCCGGCACATGCCGCCGCCCTTGGATTCCGCGTTTTTCTCGCGGTGGATGCGTTCCAGGGTCGTGATCTCTGTGATCACGTCAAACTCGGGCGTCTTGTTTTTGTCCAGAATGGCGATGGTGCCCTTTCTGGGGTGGATGGTATAGGATTTATCCCCGGCCATGGCAGACATCTCGTCCGCGTAGACTCCGGCACAGTTGATCACGTACCGCGCACGGATAATGCCCCTGGAGCTCACTACCCCTTTAACCTCGCCGTTTTCGGTAAGAATATCGGCCACGGTACAGTTAAAGAGGAACCGCACGCCGTTATCCGCAGCGTTCTCGGCCAGAGCGACCGCCACCTCGTAGGGCTCCACCAGCCCCATGCTCGGCAACCAGATCGCCTCAAGGGGATTGGTCACACCGGCATCCGCCAGCCTGGGCTCAATTTCGAGGGCACGGGCGCCGTCCACCAGCTCCACGCCGTCCACGCCGTTGAGCACCGCCACATCGTAAGCGGCTTTCAAGGCCGGCCTCAGAGCTTCCTCGGTGATGACCCCCATGGAGCCGCAGCGCTGGAGCTCGAAGCCCAGCTCCTCTGCCCACCTCGTATACATCCGGTTCCCCTTCACGTTCAGCCTGGCCTTCAAGGTGCCCGGCTTGGCCGCGTGTCCGGGATGGATATTGCCGTTGTTGGCCTTTGTCGCGCCTGTGGCCACATCGTCAGACATTTCGGCCACCAGTATACTCAGCTGATACTTGGAAAGCTCCCTGGCAATGCCGCAGCCGCTGATGCCCGCGCCGATGATCAACACATCTACATCGTCAATAACGCCGATGGCTTCACCCTGCTCACGGCAGGCGGTATAGTCCTTTTTCGGAACCGCCATGCCCTTAACGCTCAGCTCATTTACCACATTCCGGACACCCTCCTGCTTTGCGATCAAATGCCCGATGTCCACCACCTGGTCCCAGGTGTCACACTCGCCTGTGACGGTGACGATTTTACGCGCGTCCACCGACAGGGACACTGGGATACCCGGAAAGGCTTTCTTCACTTCTTGTTCGATTGTCTCCTGCATTTTGTCTTCCTTTCAGCTGCGGTGTGTCAGCAATCCCAGTTCAAGGTCCGCTCCACAACCTTTTTCCAGTTCTGATAAGTCTCCTGCAGCTTTTCACTGTTTTCTCCAGGTACGACGACCTGTTCAATTTCCAAATATTTTTCTACGTCTGCTGGCTTCATCCATCCCAGCTGGATGGCTGCGGCTTCAGCTGCCCCCAGAGCGGTGGCTTCCACCGATTTGGGCCTTATAACCCTGGCCCCGGTAACGTCCGCCATGGTCTGGAGCACAGAGCGGCTCTTAGTCACGCCGCCGGACACCTTGATCTCGTCAATGCCCACGCCCATTTTGGCAGCCTCCTCCATAAACAGCACACCCGCAAAAGCGATGCCCTCCAGCATGGCCCGCACAAAGTGCTGCCTGTCAGCGCCGGGCCCGATGCCCATAAAGGCGCCCTTGGCGGTCTCGTCATTGTAAGGCGCAAAGGCCATGCCAGCCAGGGCGGGAATGAAATAGACACCGCCGCTGTCGTCCACGGACTCGGCCAGATCGTCCATCTCTGAAAAATCATCAAAGAATTTCAACTTGTTTTTTGCCCATTCCAGGCAGGTTCCCGCTGTTGAGGACTGCCCTTCCAGCAGATAGAGCCGCTCGCCGCCCATATTCCAGCTGATCATGCTGCTCAGTCCCGGCACAGTCTTGATCTCGCTGCCCACGTTGATGTCCACAAAGGTTCCGGTACCCATGGTGCACTTGATGGTGTTAGGGCTCAGGCACCCCTGGCTGAACATGGCAGACTGCTGGTCGGCAAAGGCTCCGCAGATGGGGATTTCCACTCCCAGGATATCCGCGCTCATATTGCCAAAGAAGCCGGTTTCCTCGCATACCTCTGGCAGCATCTCCTCACGGAACCCAAAATAGCCGACAAAGGGCAGATTGTAGCAGCAGTGCTCATTGTCATAGATCATGCCCGCACTGGTCATGCTGCCTGTGGTGGCATGAACTGCTCCGTTTGTGAGCTTCCAGATAAGCCAGGTGTCCATGTTGCCAAACAGGGTGGTCTCCTTTTTCAGCTCTTCGGCAAATTCCGGCGAGTCGTCACAGATTTTATCCAGAATCAGCGGCACGTAAAAGCCCGGCAGCGCCTCAGCCAGCCCGGGGAAGCTTCCGCTGAAAACCGGGTCGTCCATATATTTCTGCTTCTGGTGCCGCCCCCGGTTATCAAACCACAGCACCGCGTTGTGCAGCGGCTCCCCTGTCTCTTTGTTCCACATGGTCCAGGAAGCACGCTGGGTCGTAATGCCCACACCGGCAATGTCCTCAGCCGCAACACCGCATTTTTCCACCACTGCCCGGCAGACCTTCACGGTCTTGTCGTAAATCTCATTGGCGTCCACCTCAGCCTCGTCCGGTTCGGGATAGATAAGCTCCAGGGCTTCATAGACAAAATCCAGCATACGCATATCGCGGTCATAAATTAGCGCGCGAACCCCAGTCGTCCCCTCATCAATTACCAAAATATAATTTTTCATATTTCCCCCAAGTTCATTTCGTTCATTTTCTCTCCAAATCTCCATAAATCAACGATATTCAATTGTACATTTTTTTGTATATTTGATGGTACCTCCCTCCTTTACTCCGCAGTTTTTACGCCATACCCCTTATGTCAGTCTGCCGGAGTCAATGTATATTTTTTGGTACTCTTGATGGCTTTAAGTATAGACCCGTTTTTTACGGTTGTCAATCTTTTTTTATTCCGAAATCCGGCCATAAACTGAAAAAGCCTGATTTTACGCGGTTTTTCCGCAAAAAATATTTGATTTTTACGCCATCCGTCCCTTTAAAAATCAGCCCGTATCGTGACGATACGGGCTGATTTGAAGCTTCATTGCATCTTGCTGTGATAATCCAAGGTTTATTTTCCCTGGTCGTTCCACATATGGGCGAGAATATCCTTTAAAACCAGCATTGCGTCCAGTGTGCTGTAGTGATAGTCGCTCTCTAACTGACCAAGCATTTCTCTCAGCCTTGGAGCGTATTGGCTGATGTCAACCTCTTCTTTGTAGACTGTCAAAATTGGATACTTCTTTCCCCAGAGCTTTGTCCAGTCCATTTTCTTCTGCTTTTCTTCGTTCGCGTGCTCTATCATTTCCTCGATTTCCTTGACATCGACGTCAAAATCAATCAGTTCATCCAGTGACAAATGGTACAATTGCGCCATCTGCTTAGACTGGCGTATGTCGGGCAGGGTCTCATTCGTCTCCCATTTTGAGATCGTCTGCCTGCTTACGCCCAGTTTCTCCGCAACCTCCTCCTGTGATAAACCGGTCCTCTTCCTTGCTTTGTACAAGCTGTTTCCTAAAGTCATCATTGGCCTCCTCTCTTACTCAAGCAATATTTTACCAAAGCTTACGCCTCAAAGTCTACCAGATGCAATTTACACTTCCGCACTTTTTCTTAACGCGCGCCGGGCAGCCTTCAGACATATTTTATACGGATTCACAGCATATCAAAAAACTAAAGTGATGAAGCCTTTTACCTGAGGAAGAAAAAACCGTCCTGCGGGCTCTGGCGCGCTGGCCTCCATCCAAAATCAGCCCGTATCGTCACGATACGGGCTGGTCCGCTCTCTGGCTTTCATTCTCCCTCTGCCAGCAGCGAAAATCCTCCAGGCGTTCCCTCAGCCACTGTTCATTGTCGCTGTAATCCCGCGTCGGGCCGCCCAGTCCGCGCCCCGATGAATCCGCCTTTGCCAGCAGCAGCAAATCCTCCGGGCATAACGACTTCTTAAACAGCCGCCTTGTCGCTTTTTCCGATGAGCATTGCAGGTACAGGCCGTTTGGGCGCATGTGGTACTCCACATGGTTGAGCACCAGCCGGCTCGTCTCCCGGTCCAGGCCAAAACGATCCATGAAGCTCCGGGCCAGGGGCAGCCCTCTTTTCTCATGGCCGTAGGACACGATCTTCCCGTCCTTCTCCACTGTACAGACCGCCTTTCCGTAATCGTGGCAGAGGGCTGCCAGCATAAAGGCAAAAGGGCTGCGTGCCTGGGTGCGAAGCCTGGCTGCCTGGTTCATTACCAGAATGGTATGGGTAAAGGCATCTCCCTCGGGGTGGTATTTTGGGTTCTGTGCAACACCCCTCAGGGCCAGCAGTTCCCGGAAATTTTCGTCGTCAAACTCAATTTCTCTGAAGTCCCCGGTGGACAGCAGCAATGTTTTCAGTCTCTCAAGCATGGGGTTCACTTCCTTTCGTGAATGATCTCTGACAAACCGTATTTTAAACCGTTATACCCGAAAATATTAAAAATCCTTAACTTTTTTCAGCCTCTGGCGTCTCTCCCCTGCGCAGAAACCGCAGTGTCGGCAGGACAAGCGGAATGGCGATGGCAAAGGTCAGGACATCGGCGATGGGCTGGCTGATCTGAACCCCCAGCAACCCCAGCGCCATTGGCAGAAGCAGAATCAGCGGCAGGAAAAACAACCCCTGGCGGGCCACTGAGAGGATGCTGGCCTGTGTGACCTTTCCGATATTCTGGAGCAGCATGTTGCACAGCGTCACCCATCCCAGAAGTGGAAAGGTAATGCACTGCAGGCGCAGAGCCTTTGCACCGATGGCGATGACCTGTGCGTCGTCCGCCCTGAAGAGTGAAATAAGCCCTGGGGCAAAAATCTCGCCAAGGCTGGAAAGCACCACCAGCACCACCGAGGCCACCACCACACAGAACCAAAAACCCCGGCGTACGCGGTCGTAGCGCCTGGCTCCATAGTTGAAGCCGCATACAGGCTGAAAGCCCTGGCCGAAGCCCAGTACCGCTGAGGCTGCAAACTGGGTCAGCCGCGTGACGATGGACATGGCCGCAATGGCCGCGTCGCCAAAGGGGCCGGCTGCGGTGTTCAGGCAGATGGTCGCCACACTGGCGAGCCCCTGCCGGCAGAGGCTTGGCAAGCCGCCGTTGACGATGGCGCGGTACCGGGCAAGGCTTGGTGAAAAATGCCGGAAACGGATGGGCAGATTGCCCGCTGCACGGTTACACCCCAAGAGCAGGAGGAAAAAGCTCACGAGCTGGCTGAGAATCGTCGCCAGGGCAGCGCCGCTGATACCAAGTCCGAAGCCAAAGATAAACAGCGGGTCCAGCGCAATGTTCAAAAGACCGCCGCTGACCAGGCCGATCATGGCGTAAAAGGCGTTGCCCTGCAGCCTGAGCTGATTGTTGAGCACCAGCGCTGCCGTCATATAAGGCGCTCCGATTAAAATCAGGCGCATGTAGTCCTGAGCGTAGGGCATGATGGTTTCTGTGGCTCCCAGCAGCCTGCAGAAGGACTCCGAAAAACAAAAGCCCAGAACCATGACCGCCGCCCCGGTCAAAAGCGCGCTGAAAAACCCGGTTGCCGCCATGCGTGAGGCCTCCTCCACCTCCCGGGCGCCAAGTTTTCTGGAAATATAATTGCCAGAACCCTGTCCAAAGAAAAAACCAATGGCCTGGATAATGGCCATCAGTGAAAACACGATGCCCACTGCCGCTGTGGCACTGGTGCCAATGCGCCCCACAAAAAAGGTATCGGCCATATTGTAAATCGACGTGATCAGCATGCTGATAATGGTGGGAACCGCCATCCGGCAGATCAGCGGCTCCACAGGCGTCTCCGTCATTTTTTTAAATTTCCGCTGCTGTGCGTTATCCTCTTCCATATTTTTCATCTCCTGTTTTTATCTGCTTTTATTATACCATTTTCCAGAAGGATTTGTCCTGATAAAAAGCCTGCCGCTTTTGCAAACGACAGGCTTAAATGTTTTATTTTATCTTTTGAATCAGTGTTTTTACATATTCTTCCGGCGCTTCGCTCCTCATAATACTGGACATCACACAGGCTCCGGCAGCGCCTGCCTCCTGCACACTCCGGATATTTTCCGCCGAAATGCCGCCGATGGCATAAACCGGAATGGGCATCTCACCGCAGATTTCGGATAAAAAGCCAAGGCCTCTGGGCGTCCGCCCTTTTTTACAGTCCGTGGCAAACACATGTCCAGCACTCAGGTAATCCGCGCCCAGGCGCAGCGCGCTCCTGGCCTGCTCCAGAGAGTGAATGGACACGCCGATGGTTTTAAAATCCCGCCGGAGGCCAGGCTGTGCCTCCAGAACCGGCAGGGGGAGATGAATTTTCGGGTGGTTCAGCTCCTTAGCCACTGCCGCGAAGCAGTGGAGCAGAAGCTCAGCGCCAGCGTCCCCACATTCCCTCAGAAAATCCCGGGACAGGGCTTTGTAATCCGCTGGCGGTAAGTCCTTCTCCCGCAGGATAACCTTGCTCACGCCCGAGGCGGCGATCCGCGCCGCCTGAGCGGCAAACTCACGGCTGGCCGGGCAGCAGCCCCGGCTGGTCACAGCGATGATCTCAAACATAGATATACTCGCTCATGACCGGCTGAAGGTTCTCAGACAGGATCATGCTGTAAATCTCGTCCACCGTACGGGCGTCGTCGATCTCGAACTGCTCATCTCCCTGGGCATCGCCAGAATGGCCGCCGATGCCCACATCCACCCCGGCCGATATTTTGGTCGCAGCAATTTTGATAATGTTATCCCGGAACCGCGCGCATTCCCGGCTGGAAATGGTGATGCTGGCAAAGGGCATGAACAAACGGTAAGCGGTAATGATCTGCAGAAGCTGGGGCTCATGCACATCCTTTGGGTTGATCTTATCATTGTTGATGATGGGACGCAGCCGCGGGCAGGAAAAGGCAATCTCCGCATGGGGATATTTGCGCTGAAGCAGGTAGGCGTGCATACCAGTGGCAAAAGCGTCTCTGCGGAAGTCGTCAAGGCCCAGAAGCGCGGCGAAGCCCACGCCGCGGATACCGCCGCGGATGGCCCGCTCCTGAGTGTTGAACCGGTATGGGAAAATTCGCTTGTGGCCTGCCAGGTGCAGGGTCTCGTATTTATCGGGGTTATAGGTTTCCTGAAAGACGGTGACAAAATCCGCCCCGCAGTCGTGCAGATAGGTGTAATCCGCGGTATTCATCGGATAGACCTCCAGGCCCACCACCTTAAAATACTTCCGGGCGATTTTGCAGGCCTCACCAATGTACTCCACATTGGACATCTTCGGGCTCTCACCGGTCAGCAGCAGGATTTCCTCCAGGCCGGTGGCTGCAATGGTCTGCATTTCCCGCTCAATTTCCTTGGCGTTCAGCCGCGCGCGGTGGATTTTATTGCGGCAGTTAAAGCCGCAGTAAATGCAGTAATTCTCGCAATAGTTCGCAATATACAGCGGTGTAAACAGGTTGATGGAATTGCCGAAATGCCTGCGGGTCTCAAGCTGCGCGCGCTTTGCCATCTCCTCCAAATAAGGCATGGCCGCCGGTGACAGCAGGGCCGCAAAATCCTCGGGCTTCAGCGCAGCCTTATCCAGTGCCCGGCGTACGTCTGCCCCGGTAAAGGCTTCATAATCAAAGGCTTCCGCCGCGGACAGCACCTGATCCATGAGCTCAGACCCAATGTCCTCCATGCCGGGGAGGTAGGTCATATGGTCGATTCGTTCTTTCATCTCGCCCTCCTATTCCTGCAAAAACCCGGTCAGGGGTGATGAGGCCGCGCTGCCGGTTTCCAATACCCGCCCAATGCCAGAGAGGTAAGCAGCTCGGCCGGCTTCGATGGCCTTTTTAAAGGCCTCTGCCATAACTGGAATATCGCCCGCAGTGGCGATGGCTGTGTTGGCCATGACCGCGGCCGCGCCCATTTCCATGGCTTCACAGGCCTGTGAGGGCTTGCCGATACCCGCATCCACAATGACAGGCAGGTCAATTTCATCGATAAGAATCTGAATGAAGTCACGGGTACAGATGCCCTTATTGGAGCCGATGGGCGCTCCCAGCGGCATGACAGCCGCGGCTCCGGCGCTCTGCATGTCCCGGGCGGCGTTGAGGTCCGGGTACATATAGGGCATGACCACAAAACCTTCCCTGGCCAGAATCTCGGTGGCCCGGGCGGTCTCGTAGTTGTCGGGCAGCAGATACCGGGTGTCATGAATGACTTCAATCTTCACAAAATCACCGCAGCCCATCTCCCGTGCCAGCCGGGCGATCCGCACGGCCTCCTCGGCGTTTCTGGCTCCAGAGGTGTTGGGCAGCAGGGTCACGCCCTCTGGAATATAGTCGAGGA
>ERZ781275.442-NODE-442-length-47962-cov-23.505855_pt1 | contig 47962 bp, 66 predicted proteins | sample MGYA00375853_ERZ781275 | MGnify/ENA primary metagenome ERZ781275 (study PRJEB29790, sample SAMN03653691) | human gut metagenome | host: Homo sapiens | place: USA: Dallas, Texas | collected 2012-07-23 | study: EMG produced TPA metagenomics assembly of the Gut...
CCACTAATGCCATTTAACTAATTTATATGCGTCCAGTTTTTGGGGTACACATCATTGAGCGACAGGTCCTTTTCCTTTTTCATTTACACCAAACGACGTTCATAGGGATCACTGCTGATTCCCTTTTTTAGGATTTGTTTGGCCCATTCCTGGGCGCAAAAGAGGGAATGGTCCTTATAGTTGCCGCATTCCTTTTCCTTTGTTCCCGGCACGTCTTCCCATTTTGTCGTTACAATAAGTTCCAACGCTTCCTTGAGGGCTTTTGCCACGTCCCTGGGATCATGGTGGCCCCAGCACAGGAGATGGAAACCTGTGCGGCAGCCAAAGGGAGAGCAGTCAAGATATCCTTTGATGCGAGGGCGTAGATAAAGGGCCAAAAGATGCTCTAAGGTATGCATGCCCCCTGTAGGGATTTCTTCTTTGTTTGGCTGGGCCAGGCGGACATCAAAATTGGAGACAATATCGCCGTGTTCCCCTTGTTCTTCCCCAATGAGACGTACATAGGGGGCAATGACCTTTGTATGGTCAAGGGTAAAGCTTTCGATGATAACTTTTTCCATGATTGTTCCTTTCCGCGTTATCGCATGACAGCAAAAGTCGTACATAAATCAAAACTCCCCACCCTCTTTGAGGATAGGGAGCTTACAGTTGAAGTGGTGAACTTACCCATACCACATACGAACCTCACCGTACTGGTATCACAGGACTTTTTTACAGTCCGGATCCGTCGGGAAGTCGCATGAAAATAAAGGCCATAGCACAAGACACGGCTATGCCTTTATTATATCATCAATCTTCGATTTCATACACCCTTGGCAGGTTCTTCTTTTGCGGTCTCCGCCGTTGCTTTCGTCAGTACGGTCTTTACCACATATACCAGCCCTTCCATAATAAGTGGCAGGACGATGCCATCACGGATACGGCACCAGCCGGATTCCTGAGGAGCCTGTGCTTTTACCTTTTCAGAAAAGCCATCTACGGCATTTTCAATGATTGGCATAACTTGTTCCAGCAGAGTGTTGGTGACCTGGTCTTTCAGTTCATCGGTCACGACATCGACATTCAGCGCATCAACAATATTGTCTCTCACATCAGTCCATTTACTCATAATCAGTTTCTCCTTTCAATTACTTTACTGGCATTCATAGTCCGTTACACCTCTGGCAATTGCCCTGGCAAAATCATCCTGCTTTTCTTCCAGCAGCTGTTCATCATCATCGTTGGAAATGAAAGCCAGCTCAACAAGGACCGCCGGAGCATCGGTATTAGTCAGTACATAGAGACCATTGACACCGGGCGTAGCCGTTTTAACGCCGCGGTCTACAGTGCCCAATGCGTCAACAATCTGATTCTGGATGCAGTTTGCCAGATCATGCCCGGCAGAGCTGCCTGCACAAGCCCATGTTTCAGTTCCCTTGGCGTCCGAATCCGCAAAGCTGTTGCAATGGATAGAGATGAAAAGATCTGCACTACTGGCATTAGCCTGATTGCAGATTTTTTCCAGGCTATCGCACTGGAAGACGTTCGTCACCCCGACTCCAGCAGCATTGAGATAGTGAGCAACCAGGTCACCAACCGCCAGTGCTACATCACACTCACGCAAACCAGTATTGTCGTTCACCGCGCCCGGGTCCGGATTGCCATTGGGTGCATGACCAGGATTAATAAATACGTTCATTTATTGTCACCTCCTTTCGGTGTGGAGCCCTTGATTGTGCCGCCGATGTATCCCAAAAGGCCGGTCACAATGCTCATGGCCAAATTATCGAGCCCATAAAAAATAGCCATTATCAAGCTCGCTGAAAGAGCAATAATGACTAGAATGTTTTCGATATCAATTTTTTCAAACTGGAACAACGCCACCACCGCCTCACACGTTATCCGGAAGTTTGTGCGGAAGGCTACTAAAGCGCTTATAGATTCCGCTTACAATACCGTTCCCTCCCAGGTTGCAATAAGCAGCATACATAGAGCCCATGATTTCCACCGTGTTAATCGGTGCATATCCTTTTTCAAGGCATGTCTCCATCCCGGTGATAAGACGGTCGCGCAGCAGTGCTTGCACTCCCTTTACCAAAGCTTCATTCCGGATTTCTTTTTCGCTTTCCTGCTCTTTAATGCGTTTACGCTGCTGTTCCCACTCATACAACAGGATGCCTGAAAATAAGGACGGCACACCTGCTAAAAGAATCTGCCACCAATCCACTATTTAGCCTCCTTAGTTGCACTGTCGGCGGTCTTGTCCGTTTCAGAATCCTTGGGTGCTTCTTCCTGGTAAAGGCAGCAGTTAGGATTCTGGCAGGTACCGTCATCACGTAAAACCTTCAAGCACCGCACACATCTCTTCTTGAGTTTAAAAGCCATGATCATGGTCCTCCTTTTATCCATTCAATGCTCTCATATCCGCATCAAATTGCGCATCGAGATTCGTCAGCTCAGTCCTGAGTTCGTTCTGGGTATCCGCATCACCAGCAAGAGACGCAGCCAGATAATACTTCATGAGTGCCTCTTTATCAGATTCATACGAAGATTGCAACTCTGCCTGTTTTTTTGCTTTCTGCTCCTCGGCTGTTGGCTCCGGTGCAATGTATGCGGTCGGCTTACCATCTGCACCTCGTACATATTCGCCAGTCAGGTACTGGTTATAATCTGCTGCGGAAATGACATCTACGACAGCTGCATCCTCGAACAAATCTTTAGCCTTTTCCGTTAAGGAAGCCAGCTTTCCTGTATTCTTGTCCTTGCCAGGGTCAAAGTCGCAGATCAGCGAACCAACGCGCTTGCCATCTGCATCGAACCCCGCCACGTAGTAATCAACGTTCGTACCGTTCATTCATTAATCCTCCTATAGTAAAATGGCCTCCGTAAAGGAGGTTTTTTATTATGCGTAAACCAAATGGATACGGCTGCATCAAACGGCTGTCCGGTAACCGGAGGAGGCCGTTTGTTTTTGTAATATCGGAGAATGGTAAGCAAAGACCTGTTGAATATTTTACCAACCAGATTGACGCTGAAATCTTTCAAGCTGATTACAACAAAACTCATAACCATCGCTCCCTTCCTGGTCATCAAATCACATTGGAAGAACTGTACCATCGGTGGCTGCCAGCACACACGGCAGATACCTCGCCATCAAAATCGACACTGTGCAGCTATGAAAATTCATTCAAGCATCTCTCATCCCTGCACCAGGAACCGTTTGCCAGTCTGAAATACATGGACTATCAAAGAATCATAGATGATATGAGAAAAAGCGGGCTGTCGTACAGCTCGCTTAAAAAAGTACGGTCACTCATTTCATTACTTTCTCAGTATGCCAGTAAAATCGAGCTAGCCAACAAGAACTATGCTCCTCTCTTATCCATCGGAAAGAACAAGCAGGTCCGCCCGCACAAGCCGTTTAGTCGGCAGAAGATAAACCGTTTATGGAAAGCAGTTTGCAATGATAACGTTGATACTGTGCTGATATTGCTTTATACGGGTATGAGAGTCGGAGAACTGCTCCATCTCCATAAGTCAGACGTCAACATCCGGCAGCGTTTCATCCGGATCACCAAGAGCAAAACCGTTTCCGGCATCCGGATTATTCCCATCCATCCCAGAATCCTTCCATTGATAATTGCCAGGATGGATTCTCCCGGAACCACTCTTCTGAGTGACACCAACGGGAATCCATATGACTACAGTCGCTATTGCATCATCTGGCGCTCAGTCATGCAGCTCATCAACGCTGCCGGCCATACAACACACGATTGCAGGCATACTGTCACAACCCTGCTTGACAATGCCGGGGCCAACGAAACTGCCAAGCGGCGCATCTTAGGGCACGCGGGCGGCGATGTCACCGAGCGCGTCTATACCCACAAAAATATTAGGCAGCTCCGGAAATGCATTGAACTATTAAAATAATGTTACTAATACGATACTGTAAAGCAGATGGCAACCACGATTTCACTATATATTTTGTGATTTCGTGATTGTTACTACTGTTTCCAGCAAATCTGATGAAAATACGGTGATTCCAGAATTACTGATTCCCAGAAATGTCCACAACCAGCGTAAATGCTGGATTGCAATAAAAGAAAATCTTTTCAGGGACCGTGCATATTCTCCATAGTTCTCTCCTCCAAAAGCAACCAGTATACAGTGGGTATATCCAAGAAGCAATAACGCGTTCAGCTTCCCTATCGCATTTACATCTAACTGGACGCTAATTCCATGTTCAGAAGCTCCTGGCACTGGATATTATACTTTTTTGGAAGTTGTTCGGAATGGTATGACAGGAGCAACAATCAATACATACTCTGGCAGTGGTCAGATATTAGATCATACAATTAGGGCTATCGCCATAGGATGGTAAACAGTGGGGAAGTAGTTATGAATCGCAAACTCTTACGCTACCGATACAAAGCAAGATATTGGTCATTATCGGGATGCACGAAGGCACTACAAAACAAACGGTTTCTTACTCACAATCGGAGAATAAATGGGTTGGTTCAGATAGCTCTCTTTATTTGTTTTATATTGCTATTTGCAAATAGCAAGAAAGGAAAGCGTTTCAGGTTCTTTATTAAGGCTAGATGTGACCATCGTCCCACTCAGACCGTTATACTGCGCTGAAACGCCGTAATGCTGGATATACCCATTAAGCATAGTGGAGGACAGCGGTAATGTGAAAGAACCAGAGCCATTGATGATTTGGAAAATTCCCCACTGTATAATTAGCCCGCCGAAAAAGGAGCCCAGGCAAACATACCCATTTTGTGCGATATTGTACTTCACTCCGGATGCCGTCAGCACCATCTTGAGAAGCTGCCCGAACCAGCTACCTGTTTCAAGCGCCGTAATGGCTGTGATGGCCGTAGTGAGGGCCAGCTTTTTGATGATGTCATCACCGAGTGTTGCGATTTTCTCAAACAGCTTAAACCGGTTTTCGTGAGCAGCGTCTGATTCGTCGTGCCCCTTCAGCGCCTTTCCTCCGGATTCATCTAATTCTTGAGCCTTTGCGTCGATTGCGTCCATATTGGCATTGATATCAGCAATGTCAGCAGCATCGTTGTAATCCGGCTTAATCAAATTTAAAAAAGCAGTTCTCAGTGCCATTGATTTTCCTCCTATTCAACATCTTTAATCATCGAGTCTTTCCAAGTCCTCGTCTTCATATATTCCCAGTCATGGCGCAAGGCATAGTTATCAGCCCATTCGATTCCTTGTTCTTCCTCCCAAGTTCTAGCCTTCAAGTTTTTCCAAAATAGTGGATAGTAAAAATTCCGCCAGACGTTATAGTCATAGCGGAATTCATAATCAATATGAGCTGGTTTAATTTGGTCGACAGCTGCGACAAGGTCGTCAGTATAAGGGGCTGGTTCCAAATAATGCCGAAATGCATATGTAATCGTCGCGTCTCCATCGTATTCTGCGAGACAATCTCCTGTGTAGATTCCGTCGCAAATTTGCTGTATAACCGTCATCGACGCAAATCGCTTCGCTAGCCAGGCAGACTGGATATTCACCCGTCGAGCATCCAATGTTGCGTCTTTGCCAGGCCTAAGCCCCAGGTCTTTTTCTAAGACGCTGCAGCCATGCTCATCCAGGCGGTCAAAAAACATGTTGTTGTAGTCCTGGTCTAATTTTTCGTTTGCGCTTTTCATATCTGTATCAACGGCGGCATAAAGGGCTTTAACCCACGGGTCCTGCCTATACCACGCATGCAGCGCACGCAGCATGACTTTATCAAGCATAGGTAACATCTCCTAACACTGCGACCGATTCTTTCGGGATGACGATATTTGATGTCCCGCCGTTCACCTGCAGGTCTGCACAGTCAAGGACGCCCGTGGTTCCAATGATGGCAGCGCCAATTCTGGCGCAACTTATATAGTCTGTTTCAGCCTCTGTCGCGGCGAATGCCTGCGACTTAATGTACTGCTCAATCGCAGCCGTAATATTTTGTTTGATTTCCTCTAAGTCTTCAGATACAGATACAGATACAGATACAGATACAGATACAGATACAGATACAATATCAGCAGCCTTCACTGTACAGACTGCACCGACTGGAGCCTGTCCATCCCCGCGCCCTGTTTGGCCAGGGTCAATATAATCCTGCACCGCCTTCACGAGAGTTTCCGACGCCGGCTTATTGTCGTTCCCGATGATTACGACCTTAACAGTATTCTTACCAGCCCAATGCGGAAAAACGCGGGCATGGCCGACACCGTCCACAGCCTTCGCCCAAGCTAGATAGTGATATTTGTTGCCACATGTTGCAGGAATCTGTAGTTTTTCGTAATAGCGCTTCCGAAATTCGTCATCAGTTTCGACGGCATATCCACCTTCAGCCGGCGCCGGATTCGTAACGGCACCGATGCCGTTAATTGTAACGGGCATCTTAACAATCGTGTCTGCTGCGACATTTCCCTCTGTCCCTGGGCTGAGTGCCTTAACAATCACGGTATCACCCTGGGCAACTGTTTTAGTTTCGGCAGCAGCAAATTGCACCCCGTCTTCGGTTTCAAAAAGATCTCCTCGGATGATTCGACCCGTGCCAGCAATGATTTTTACAGTTGCTGTCGCACTAACCGCGGCGTTGCGCATGATTCCAACTCGTTGCATGCACCAAGCATCTAATTCAGGACCTTCTAGATTATCAACGTTCTGTTTCTCCTCGATTAGGAAGGCTTTTTTCCACAACTGATACTGCCCGAAAGAAACTCCGCGCGTAATGTCGTAGGTTGGGAATCCTTCAGTTTTTTGATAGTCGTCCGACACACCTTTCAGAATCGTATTGTGAATTTGGTTAATCGTATACATTCTCATTCACCTCAATTTCCGTTCCGTCATGCATCACTGCGGTGAAGCTGAAAATGCCTGTCTGTCCGGAAAATGTCCAATCCTTCGTTTCCTTCACGACAGGGCATGTTTTCAGCAGGTCATCAGATATTTGTCGTTTGATCGTTGCAATAGCGACTGAGCGCGGCAGTCGATAGCCAACCAATCCGTTGGTGTCGACCCCAAAATATCTGTCGTAAATTGCATATTTGTTTTTAACCGTATTAATGAACAACCTGATATGCTGCTGAATGCTCTCTGTCAGCGTGCATTCACGGTTAAATCCTGAATTAAAGATGAATCGTCTCTTTCTCCAATCAAAATAGGGGCTTCGACCTAATGTCGTTGCCCCTATTGTTGCTTTAACGGTCGACGTTTCCATTGATGCAACCGCCAAATCATTTAAATCAATGTCAGATGGAAACATTGCTCCACCTCCTTACACGATGATATCAACGATGAAGAACCGTTGATTGTCTGTTGTAGGCGCTACCATCACACGGTTCCCTGGCTGCCAGTCATCAATGGGATGCAGCGTGACATGCCCGTTCGCTGAGTTGGATGTTGAGTAGCTGCTGCCACCGTGAGAAAACCCGCCGGAACATGGCCCCGTCGTCAAATTCCCGTTTTGAGATTCCTGGTCAATCGTAAAGTCGCTTGAGCGTTGCAGAATATGCCGGCAGATGTATCCGTTACGTTTGTCAATAATATAAGCGCCATCTTAGATTGATATCTTCCAGTCATCTCCTATCTGCAGAATCACCCCAATGCAATTAGAAATAGGCTTCGGATTGTCCCGCTTCTTAAATTGATTAGCAATGTCTTGAGCCCATGTATCAGCCATTTTCTACCACTCCTTCTGCATTGTCCTTTGTTGACTGAATTTCAAGCGTCATGAAGTGATTGAGATTGTCGTATGTGTGATAAGCAGATAGAACTAAAAAATCTCCGACTAGACCGAGTTCCGCACTATTAAAGCTCAAGACGCGCCCAGACCGCACTTCATCAGATCCGAAAAGCTTCAGCCGTTTGCTGATTTTCTTTCTGCAGAGCTCCTTCAGCTTTTGGTTCGCAATCTTCTGAGCATCTGCTTTTTTCTTGTCAGTTACGTTCTCGTAATGAACGACTTCGCCGTATACCCTTGCTGCGTCCTTGTTTTCGGCAGTTGCGATAACAGCGGCATCTTTTTCGTGACCGGATGTGATAACGACCTTGGTCACAATGTCTTTGACGCTGCTTTCCGCGGTGTAGTCTCCGATGACGTCTGTCACATCAAAAGGCGTCTCATTCGGAGCAATTTGGTATGTTGCCTTTACCTTCAGCTCATCCCGCTTCGTGATGCAGAGCTTATCCATCCTGACTTCCATCCGGTATTCAACCCCTGTCGCAGCAGTTTCCTGTGCAATGATATCCTTCAAGGCCTTGGAAATATCGTCCCCGTTGTAGATCTTATTAATCACTGTATTCATTTCCGCAAGTTCTCCGATTTGGATGCCCTTGCTGTCACAAATCCTTCTGATGCCGTCTGATGCCGTACAATCAATTAGCTGCACGAACACCTGATCCTTGTTCAAAAACCAAGCGTAGTCATATGCCTTGTATTTAAACTTTGATAGTCCTTCTTGAGATTCTTCCTCGATGATTCCAGTGAAAACAGTAACTCCGTTGTTTTCAAAGCAAATCTTTCCGCCGAACTCCAAAAGGTTTCCCTGGTAATTACCGTCCAATGGATTCTCGATCAAGTCAAACGTAAACTCCTCGCCCAGTTGGTCAATCTGATCACTCCGTGAATAGTTGCTTGTTATTGCCGTGATATCTTTAGTCATGCCACCATAGGAGTAAGTCAGTTTAAAATCATTCATTCAATCACTCCTTCGGCTGCTTGATCATCAGCAATATTCACCGACGGTTTCTTATATTCGCGGAAGTCAATCTGGAACTTTATGTCATTATTCCTTTCTTGGTGATATGTGAAATTATCGATCGTGCAAAGCATGTCTAGCTTCACCGCCCCAATCGTTTCGACGAACATCAAGCGGAAAACGACTCCTTGCCGGCGCCATTTTTCTATCCAGTTGACGTAATCCCAGCCATTCCTGAATGTTGCCCCTGCTCTGATGAAGGAGTAGTTTTTACTGACAGGGAAGATGCTGGAGAATGAGAGCGTGCGGAGCTTAGGAGCTCCAATCACATTGATGTCTCCCGTGACAGAGGCAAACGTATCGTTCGCCTGTGGACTATTGACTTCAGGCAGGTCCCCCGGAATAACTGGGAAGATGATACTGTCTCCAATATTGTCGACCTTCAGTACGATATTAATTCTAGAGCGCAGGACAGAAGTGAGGTCAGAATATGCTGCGCCGGTATACTGCCTCAAGATGTCCATCAAGATACTCATGCCCTCACCTCCTAGCTATTATCAATGGCATCGCGGACCTTTTTCGCGATATACTCGCCCGTCTGCCGCATATACTCTCTATTTCCAATGACGTTCCCTTGGACCGTTAGATTAACCGTTACGCTTCGCCCACCGCCACCATTATTAACGAGCTGCAGAAGTTCTTGATGCGGCATGATCTGGCTGCCAGACGGTAGCGTGATAAGTTCGCCGCCGTTTTCGTTGACGTAGGTCGGCCCACCTCTAAAAAACGGCGTTCCAAGGGCATTATGATCCGGACTATCTCCAGCTCCTCCGCCTCCGCCGAACGATGGGAACTTAATGGAGCTGATTTTAGAAGCGATCCTATCGATTATATCAAGGATGAAGTTGAGTGGAGCCATTGCAATATCTTTTAGCCCTGTGAATATTCCAGAAAAGATTTCAACGATATTAGTCCAAGCGCCCTCCCAGTTCCCGGTGAAGACATTCACGATAAAGTCAATGACACTAGCGCTGATATTGATCACATCGCTCAAAACAACGCCAATGACATCAACGGCAGCTCCAACAATGGCGGTAATCAACGCCCATTGTGCCTCCATTACTGGAGCAAGGACACCCGCAACGATTTCAGCTAACTCAAGGAGTCTTGCGCCGAACTGATTCACCGCATTCCGAAAAGGCTCACTCTGCGTATAGAGTGTGTAGAAGGCAACGGCCAAAACGCCGATTGCAGCCGCAACCAAGCCAATGGGATTAAGCATTGATGCAAATTGTAAAAGTCCGCCGGCTGCCTTGATGCCTGTGAATAGTTTTTGCAGCGTCGTGACCTTGCCAATAATACCGTTGATAACGTTAAAGGCAGCAAACCCCGTCGCGATTCCCGCAATAATTGGTCCAACATTTTTGACCAGCTCCATAAAATCTTGGAAATGCGTCACTAGAAATTCAATGCCGCTTGCAATGCTTTCTACGATGCCAGGCAATTGCGCAGCAAGATTTGTTGCGAACTGCTGGATTGTCGGCAGCATTTTCTCAAACTTCTCGGTCAATGAATCAAGGACAGGCTCCAGAGCCTTTCCCAGTGGCGTGGTTAGGACAGCGAAAGCGTTCATAAGCTTCGTCTGCATTTTAACGAGCTTTTTCCCGACCTCTTCCTGCATATCGCCGTAATCGTTCATGATGGCAGCTGCCTGACCGGCGTCGGTCTTCCTCATGGCTTCATTGACGCCACCAACGTTTTGAGCAAGGACTTCCGCAATCATGGCAGCACGTTCATCCGCCGTTCCAACCTTGATTATTTCCTTTTGATAGTCATCAAGAGAAATGCCCACACGCTGCAGAGCGCCAACGTTGCCCATCATAACCTTACCAATCATATTTGCGACGTTCACAGCGTCTTCCTGCGTCGCGTTTAACCCTTTTTGATTGACAAGTAGGTCTAGCATACCACCGGACACTTTTTTAATCTGTTCCTCAGTCATCTGGAACGTTCCTAGCTGTGCCATGCCGGCAATGGTTACTTCGTCTCCTATGACGCCGACCGTTTGCAGCTGAGATGCGTAATTCTGAAGGGATTTAGCCGCTTTTTCGGCAGCACCCGCTCCTTGTACCTGGATATCCTTTACGTTTCCAAGGATTGTCACTAGTTTTGTTTCTGCAGCAATTTGAGCATTTGCCTTTTCGATAGATTCCTCGGCAAAGGACTTGATGCCAGCGATAGCAAGTCCAGTTCCAATCGCTGCCAGTCCAGCTCCAAATTTTGCAACGGAGTCAGCCAAGGAAAGGAACTTTTGATTCGCTCCGCCCGCAAAGGAATTAACCATATTGGTTGCATTTTTAATTTGTCTCGTTGTCTTTTTGGTTTCGGCAGTCATTTTCCTGAGCGGCTGCGAAAATTTGTCGACTAGCGTCAAAAGGACGTTAATACCTCTGGCCATGCTTATCCTCCTTTCCCTGGCATATTGTTCAAAACTTTTTGCTGTTCCCCTGCCACCATATCTGCATGCAGTTTAAAAAACTCCCATTCCAGAGGAGTCAGCGATTCCAATTCCCTAATACTGTGGCCGCGCTCAATATAATAGCGGATGATGATGAGGTCGCGGTCCACATTCATCAGTTTTTTAGTTGATCCGTTCCGGCCCCGTTCATGTAGAATTTTGACAAGATTGCCTGCCCAAAATTAACAATCCCCTCGATGTTGTCGCCGAAAATAAGTGGTACGACATCATACGGCTCAACCACGCCAGCACGCAGTTTATCGTCATGCAGCAAGGGAACACTGTCGTAAATCAATTGCACAATAGCTTCGTAGTTGTCCTTGAGTTCTCGGCTCCCTTCAGACAGGGCATTTGCAACATCCAAAACCTTGTCGATTGGTAGCTTCTGGACCATAAAGGTCATGCCAATCTCAGGCGCCTCAATCGGAAAAAAGGAATTTCTGTCATTTTCGCTCTGCAGTTTTCTGCGGAGCAGTTCATCTAAGGTTGCTTTCATGTTTTCCTCCGGTCAAAAAGAAAAGCGGGTTTCCCCGTTTTCAATCAAATTTAGTTAAAGTCATTCATAGTGTCCGTGTTTTCGTATCCGCCGGCACGGAAAGGAATGGACTCTTCCCCGACCTTTGAGTTCTCGAAAGAAGCCATATTGAATTCGTCGAACGTTACATTATTGAGCCTGACGCGCTCCATACCGGTAACGCTCGGGTCTGAAATTTTCGATACCAGGTTGATTTCCGGCATGTCCATCGATGTAACCCCATCGTCAAGCAACTTCAAAACGGTGGAATCAACTTTGTGCAGAACCATGGTTCCTTCGATGGATGCTCCGACATAGCGACGCTGTTTGATGGGGTTTCCGTTTTCATCAATGTCTTCATATTCAAGTTTAACCTTGCATTCAAAGCTCTTGAGATTAGCTAGCAGCTTGTCGTTCATCCAGAGTCGTCCATTGGTACCCCGAATGATTTTGTTGGTAACTCCTTTGTTCATGCTTTATCCTCCTTATTCCATTGTGATAACAAATTTGAGGTCTTCGATAGCATCAAGGATCTTCACAGTTGCAGCCAAAAAGATGGTCGTTTTAAATGCCATGCTGCGGACCTTTTCTTCCGTCCAGTCGACAGCTTCGCTCTTGCCAACGGACAGCCATGCGTTTCGCTGAGCTTCCACATCGATGAAAGCCTGGTTGCCTTTTGTTCCGGCAATGTCATTGCCGGTGTAATCAGGATCCATGATTTCTTCCTTCGCCAACTCCTTAAAATATGCATTTACTGAGTCAATAAAGAGTTTCTGGTTCGAAAGGTAGTTTTTATATTTTCCCTGATATTTCTGTTTAAACGTTGTCGCAATATCCTCAATGACAAGGTTCATGGACTCCACGATGATGATATGACTCATGTCTTCCGTGTCCGTGCTAGTGAACGTCGTCAAGCTGTTCACACCTTTAGCGATTTTAACTTCATCATCGTCAACAATCAGGACGAAATAGCCTTTGTCAATCCACTCGTCAGTACTGACTTCATCGGTTTCGATGTCTGCAACATCGGCAAGATCCTCGAGGACGTAAGACGTGCAGGACCGATTCATCGGAAGGTTCGCCAGCAAAGCGCAGAGGCGCGGCAGATATTCATTCATCGGCACAACGACATTGCTCTTTATGCCTTTTGCGTCCGTTTGAATCTCAGTTACCGTAGGATTCTTCGCGTTGATGACGTATTTAGAATCGGCCGTTGTCGCGTCGAAGACAACGGCGACCGTATGCTTCATCTTGCCTTTTTTGGTTTCGTTGTAATCAACCACATAACTGGCAAGGGGCTGCTGTTCGCCAGGGTCAGTCGTGCAGACGTAATTGTATTTGCATTTAGCCAGGACCTTCAAGGCATCCTTGAAATCTCCTTCAGTTGGCAGACTAATGACGATCACCTTGTTCACCGCAACAAGAAAGCAGCGTTCGATGATCCTCATATTTTCTGCAGTATAGTCTTTAGAAATCAAATCCATGGAAGAGCGATACACTTTTTTGGTAATCGCATCGCTCCTGAGTGTGTCATCACGAATGATGATGGCTGCAACGCCACGTTCAGACCGCTTGATAGCAGAACGAGCAAGTTGCTTAAAAATAACTTCAATTGTTGGCAGTCCCATTTCGTTCACTCCTTATCTAAATCTTCTTTCTTGTAAACGGCATCTTTCTCGTCACCAATCACATTCCCAGAGCTCCGTCCCAAATCAGTTGACGGTCTGACATTTGGGACAAACTCGATCTCCGTGATGTAATCAGCGTCTGGCAGTCTGTCATCATTCTGGACGAGCAGGACCGTGAAAGCAATTTGGAGGGCCTTATCCCTCTGACTGATTTCAGCGTGCAGATCATCATTTGCCTGGATGACAAAGTCATAGAGTTCATCTTCTTCGTCGTCGCTCAGTCGCGTCGTACCCTGCAACATCCTAATCAACTCGTCCCGTTTGTGAATCAGGTCAATATAGCCGGTATATGTGTTGGTAGCAAAGTAATAGAGCCTCATCTCAAGGGCATCGCGATAGTAAGTTCCCACACGACTCGTATCGACATCTTCCAGGTCGATAAAAAAACATGGCCGGTCAAATCCTTTGCTAATATCTGTATTTGTGACGTCAATCTTCGGATAGGTGGCATTCAGCAGCTTTGTCAACCTCTTAATCACTTGAATCGGGGAGATCATAGGAATCCACCTTCTTCCAGAAGCTTGTCAACATAAGCGTCCGCCATGCCTTCAAATTCGCTCTGGAATGCTGTTTCCGCTTTGGCCATGGTATGTCTTCCCTTAACCATACGTTCAGTCTTTACCGCATGCTTTTCCCCTGGCAAGTGCCGCCAAAGAACATGTCCATGCTCATACAGATGCGCATGAGGAGCCTTGTTCACAACACGAACAGAAAATTCATTATTTCCATAAATATAGGGCCGCCCCCTGGACAGCCCTTTGACAAGATTCCCCGTTTTGGAATGCTTAATTTCCGAGCGATATGCAGCCCTTGCAGATGCTCGCATCCGATTCCCTGCACGTCCCATGAACGACTTTGTCTGCTTAGGGAACTTGTCCTTAGCCAGTTCCAGGAAGTCGTCGCTCAGCTTAGTAAACTCCTTCAAATCAAAATGGATTTCCATCACTGAATCACTCCTTCCGTGAAGATTTCTAATCGTTCGTGGTTTGCATAAGGGTCCAAGATGTAGACAATGTCGAAACGTTGCCCGCCGTACATGATATACATATCTGTCGTGAGGTCCGGACGATAGCGAATCACAAATTTGTGAGTTACCCGCGTAAGTACCGTATCAGCGACACGTCCCTGAAGCATGTTCCCCGTTTGCGGAATGATGGCCGCATATACGACATCAACCAATTCAGCGGCTATGTCATACTGCCCGAGTTCATTTTCCATTCCTTCCACCGTACGAAAGATTTCGATTTGCCGATTGAGCATACTGGTAAGATTAGCGGTTTGCTTTCTGTGCATAGTCAGGTCCTCCTTCCAGTCCAGTGTAAGAATGCTGATCCAAAATCGAACGCACCGTCGGATTAACCTCTGCGCTCTGGACCGTAAACTGTCGAACATCGTAGAGGTCTGCAACAAGCGCCATAACGGCGAGGGTTATGTCTTCGTAGTCATCTAATTGAGCATCCGTAAGACCGGTATAGGATGTGACGTAAGTTACGGCAGCGGCAAGCATCGGTTTTAGCATCGTGGCAGCGCTGCCGTCCGCTCTGACGTACTCCTGAAGGAATTCAGCTGTCAGCTCCGATACTTTCATACGTCATCAAGCCTCCTTCGCAGCTGGTCTTTTCCTGGACGGCTTCTTTTTTGGCTCATCTTCTACAGGTTCGGGAACATCCGGTTCGGCCCCATCCGGGTCTGTTTCTTTTTCGGAAGTTGCTTCTTTTATCTCTACTTCCCCTTCAATTACTGCGAACCCGGCCCGAATTAAATCACGTCCGGTTTCTTCAGTAACGTCCCTTACTTCGCCAGGAATCATGGTTATGATTCCAGAAAAGCTGCACAATGCTTTGATTAACATAAAGACTCACCTCCTTATTCATGCATGGTGAGCTTTGCAACCTTTTGTTCTTCAACGATTTTGCTGTCAAATTCGCCCCAGGCAATGACTCCGTAGACGTGTTCGTCAGCATATCTTTCCTTCAGAACCTGGACGCTGATGCCTTCAGCAATTTTGACGTAGAGACCAGAAAAATCGCCGTAATAGATAACCGCCTTCCCGGCTTCCATCTCAGGCATGGCATCGGACGCATATACAGGTCTTCCGAGCAGTGTCCACCCGAATCCGTTGGCAAGGTCACGATTCAGCAAATATTCACCGTCTGCATTTTTGAGTTTGCGGATGGCTTTGAATGTCCCGTTGCTCATGATCCATGCGGCATCCTTCTGGAAACGCTGTTGCACTGCGGACTGAAGGTCGATGAGTTCATCAACCGTAATAACGGACGTTGTTGCGGCGACAATGCCCTGGCTGCAGGAGGCAAGTCCTGTCATTTTACCGTTCGTGCCGGCAAGCAATTCTTTTTCAAGGAATTCTGCCATAGCTTCGGCAATCTTAGTAACGACGTATCCACTAAGATTGAAATTAACATTGTTGATGAGGGAAACGGAAACCTTCGTCAACGCGCCAACAAGATAGCCAGTCAGTGTAATTCCCTTGAAGGAGCCAGATTTAGACGTCAAAGCCGTGAACTCCTCGGCATAAGTTGCGACAGGACCAGTCGTATCATCATAAGACGGGAAAACAAGGTCTCCCTTCACGTTAAACTTAGAAGCCATCGCATAAATCGGACAAATCTCTTTCAACGTTTCAATGATTTTGCTTGCGATTGTCTTCGGAATGACAACTCCATTGTCGGTCTTCGTCATGCCACCATCGCGGAGTTCTTCAAGGTTCCCGCGGATAAATGCGGAAAATGCCCGACTTTCAGTTTCTTCAGCAGACTTCTGTCCCGGAGTCTTTTCGACAATCTTCCCCATGTCCTCGTTCGCTCTCAGTTTTGCGATGGTTTCGTCAATGGAGCGGATTTCTGCAGTAATAGAATCAAAGTCTTTGTTTTCGTCTTCCGTCATGGCTCGGGTTTCTGCTTCTGCTGCCTTAACGATGGCATCCAGTTTGTCGACCAGTCTGTTACGTTTTTCAATAAGTTCCTTAATAAACATTCGTTTTCCTCCTTATTTCTTTCCAAAAGATAAAACGGTGACTTCCCGTTTTCTTCGCTCCAAAGCACTGAAGATATCATTAACGGAATCCGTTTTGTCGTCTTCGACTCGAATTTCCTTCAGTGCGGCTTTTTCGTCGCGCGTGTTGATCGACGTCGCGTAATAGGCTGGCGTCACATCAAGGATAGAGACTTCGCCCAAGCTGATATCGGTCAGTTCTCGGACGCGTCCATTCTCAGGATCTTCCTTCCATGTCTCTCCGTTTGGATTGATGTAAAAGGCAAAAGACCACCCAGACAGCATCCCATCACGGCCTTCCTGGACAATTTCTGAATCGTTCACGATTGCACGGGCGTACAGACCGATATTATCTTCCTTGAGCTCTAATGTTCCATTTGCGATGCCTCCCAAAGGCCTCAAATGGTTGAACCAAAGTTCGATGTTCGGATTAGCAGCAATCGCTTTAGCGAATGTCCCCGTTTTGACAATCTCCCTAAATATTTCTCCATTGATGTCCTTCAGTGGTCTAGAAAGGCGTTCAACGGCGTTGACATAGCCCTCAATGATTGCAGTATTATCACTGCGGATTTCCACCTTCATTCCCTTCATCTCCTTTCGTTGGCGGTTTAATTGGCGGCTCCGAAGCATCATTGATGTTAGCTTTGATGCCCGTATTCGGAGTGTAGATTTCTCCCGTTTCCGGCTTATACAGGACCGCATCAAGCCCAAGTTTGATGTATTCCATGCCAACCGGCAGCATGTTTTCCTTGACGCGAATATCATCGACCGTTAGCCAGGAGTTTTTAAGACCAATTTCGTAGCACTGATACCGCGTCATCGTGTCCGCTTCTGTGATTGCGCTGCTGTCTAGGACAAAGAAGAGCTTTCCTTTCTCCGATTCAAGGAGTATGAATTTGTTTAATGCATTTTCAATTGCCCTGGCGACTGGAAGCACAGCCGTCCGAATCGCCTGTAGGTATACATCAGAAGACGGTTGATCCGAAAAAAGGCCTGTCGGCAGCCCAAAAAGCGAATAAACGGCGTTATTATTAGCTACTTTGTTGTCGAACAGCTGGTTCTCCATGGCCGTTGTTCCAATTTCCTGGAAGTCTAGCCCGTCGTTAAGGACAACGACCGGATTATCTCCCGAAAACAGCTTCTCCCACGCAAGACGCAGGGACCCCAAGATATTGTGGTCAAGATGTTTGCTTGATTTCAAAAAGCCTCGTTTGGCGCCGCTGCCAATGGTGTTGTGTTCGTATTTCAAAGCTTTGAACATCGTAGAAAAAAGCGATTGATTCTCTTCCAGGATGCCGTGACCTTCCATCCCGTCAGTGCTGTCCCGCAGAATCCTAAATATCTGGTAATCGTCGTATCTTCTAGCTTGAATCCAGTAAGCAACTTGCTTGAAGACTGGGTCCTGATTGCTGATAGCGGATACACTCTCACGAGAAACATAGTTGATGGAGCGAATTCGGTTCCGCTGCCAATTAACAACGGCATAACCTTCTCCATCAAGGAGATAGTCCATAACAATCGCACGTTTGAACTGTACAGCGTCAAGCGTATCGCCTGTTTCTCGGTTCAATAGCTCCGTCCGGTAATCTTCAACCTCTTCTTTTCCTCCGTCCGCCCTCGTCCTGTAGAGTCTGACCGGCATTCCCGAAACAGCGCCGGCAATGAATTGCAACGAAGATGCAACGGCGGGCAGCGTCATTGCCTGCCCTTTGGTGCACTGCATGGCTGTTTCACCAGCGACAAAGTCCTGGAAGTCGCTCAGAGATGCAGCCGGATTCTCAAGGGATCGCTTTTCCCCTTTAAAAAAGTCTAGGAAACCCATTATTTCACCTCCTTTCCTAGAACTGCGCACCCCATGTCATAGGCGTGTTCAGCTTAACGTCTTGTTCTAGCAGATACATGGCATTGATCGTCGCTGCAACGATATCGATCTTCCCGTTAGACTTCTTCTTGTTTACATATCGGTTCATGTTTGTGTCGTAGACGCATTTTGCGTTTTCAAAGTTGATTTCCACCATTTTGTTGTTCGCTTCGTAATGAAATTTACCGTCTGCAATAAGCTCTGCGAGCCACTTTGTTGAAGAATGCAGCACTGAAGAATGCTGCTTGATTTCGACTACGTCGATTCCGCCGGATTCCCACTTTTGAGCTGATGATAAGCAGTTATAGCGATCATACCCAAGAGCCTTTATCTTGCATCCATGGTGATTAGCGATATTGAAGACATAGTCTTCAACCACTCTGTAATTAATTGTTCTATCGCCGCAAGGAATAATATGTCCTGCTGCGATATATTCAGCGTAGGGCACTCTTTCAGCCCTCGTCTTTTCATCGATTCTGTCCGCAGGAATGAATACCATCGGGCGGCAATAAACTTCTCCAGTTTTAGCGTCATAGGTAATGATGCTTACTGATGTATTATCGTTCGTCATCGAAAGGTCAACACCGATATAGACCGTCTGCCCATCTATATCAATCTTTGGCACCTTTCCTCGCCTCAGATCATCCAGGGAAATGTAGGCTTCGCCATCATATGTTCCAGATGCCATAATATTGCAATGTTTGGTGAGAAAGTTTGTCTTCGTACTTTCAATATTGAGAGCCCTGGCGTGTTTTTTCTTCAAATCATCCCAAATCTCTTGGATTTCGATGCCGGCAGGATTGCCTTGAGCCATCGCCAGAGGATTCGTAATCCATTCTTTAGCAATGTCAGAATCCGGTTCATATAACAACGAAAAAATCGCCCTATCCTCCACCTGTCCATCAAGGACATGTTTTGAATATGCGACTTCGGCCTCAAAGGGATTATTTACTTTTGGATACTTTGTGCTGATAATGCAGCCTAGCTTGTTTTTAATGTTGAGCTGCCCTGATGCCATGGATTCAATGGCGCTGTTATTCGGCAGCGCGCCGACTTCATCTGCGAGAAAAACATTCGGTAGACGGCCGTCAAACTTGTTATTCGTGTAGGCAAGCGGCTTATAAGTCGTCTGTGTAAGCGTGCATTTGATGCTGTCCCTCAGCAGCTTGAATCGTTTTAGTCCATTCATGTCGTAGTAGACAAGAGGAGACACGGAAAGCGTATTCTGAATAGCGTCCTTTACCTCCTTAGACAAATCAAGATCCGGAGCAACACTAAAAAACTTGGAAAAAGGCGGCTCCGTAAGAAATAGAATGATGAACAGCGTGCCTATAGTATATGTTTTAAAATTCTTTCTGCAGATTTCAAGCACGGCCCGTTCATAACGTCGCTTTTCTGGGTCTTTCCTGGAAACCTCCGCAAGGACCGCTACATAGAATAGCCATTGATAGCTGACAGTGCAGTCATACAATGATTTTCCGAATTGCAATCCTCTTGGCATGATGAGAAGCTTCAGAAGCCCATCAATCTGTCGGCACTTGTGGTCGCTGATAACATATTCAGGATCATCACCGTTTGCAACCTTCAGGAAGTCTTCACATTGCTTAACAACGTAAGAAGGTGCTTTGTAAACCGCCGCAACTTCTGGAATTAAGTTCATCTCGGCAACATTGCCAGAAACAATCGCGCTGGCGTAACGATACGCTGGATGTTTTTTGATATATTCACTCGCTGGCATGCAGCATCAACCCTTTAACGCCTGCAAAAGCGGATCATTTTCAGCCTTGTTCTGCGGGCTTGCTTCTTTCTTTGCTCTTGCCTCTTCGAGCATTCGGCTCAAGGCTTGAGCGGTCTTGTTGGCGCTGTCCGTCACGCGATTGTAGGAGTTGATTCCAGGGTGAGTATAAATATTTGCTCTGCCTTTCACGTATTCCTTAGTGACTAGCACGCCATCTTTTTCTAGGCTCTTTTGCAGTTCCTCTGCAAGAGCGACCTGAGTCGTATATCGCCGGAATGTCGTCATGAACAAATAGTCGTCAGTCAAACCAAATGCGTCGGCCTTTTCCAGCAGGTCTCGGGCCATCCTATTTAATTTTGTTTGCGTGATTTTCATCGTTGCCATTCCAGTCCTCCTTTCCAAAAAAAGCGTGTGTGTCTAACGATGGTGTGTTTTGAGGTAGGGCAGTAGGGTCTAGGGTTTAGCCGGCTCTTTCAAATCTGGAAGCCGGGGGGATACTATCGCCAGCTGACGGAGACGGTCTGCCGGAATAATGCCGTGCTCAGCTTCGTCATGATGCCTTGAACACAATGAAATCAGATTGTTTGTATCAAGTCTCTGACTGAAGTCCCTGTCCAGCGGCGTGATGTGATGGATCTGAAGGTCATTGTTATTCAGTCTGTGTTCATCCTCTAAACAGATGCGGCAAAGATAATGATCGCGCTGAAGAATTTCCATTCTCTTCTTCTGCCATGCTGCTGAACTCCTGAACCTTTCGTTCTGTCCTCTTTCCTTTCGATACCATTTGTGCTTTGGCTTCTTCGGACAGACATACCCCATGGGGTGCATCCGGCCACAGTAGGGGCATGAAATAAGCATAGGGGTTTCACTTTCTCTTGTAAGCAGATAAAGAAAAAGCCATGCCCAATGGCACGGCCTGTATTTAGTTTTCGATGCTACCAGTATACCACGGGTTTCCTGCTTTGATCGTACTCAGACCGTACACGTTTCTGCTCAAAATCTACACGATTCTGCTCAAATCTGCTCAGAACTGCTACGGCTCTTTGAAGAACACCATGTTCCCCTGGTGCTGCGGAATGGCATTCCGTCCGAACATCATGACAGTCAGGGTTTCCAGTGCGACGCCTGCCCGCTTCCGGCAGAAACCCACACTGGAATTCACATGTCTGGCTGTGCTGTCCCAGGAAGTTTTATCAATGAAGCGGTCAACCAGGATGGTTCTATCCGTCTCAGAAATCTTTCCCATGGCTTCAAGGGATCTGTCCAGCCTGGCCATGATTGGCCCTAATCTATCCAGTTCAGCGGAATACCGGTCAATCTTATGCTGCAGCTCTTCATGTCTGGCATAAATCCGCTCCTGCTGGCTCTCCTTCTCCCCGCCGCCGCAGCCACCAGTAGGAGAGATGGATGGTGAAGCAGGTGTTGCCTCCTGGCTCAGCATCGCTCTGCACTCTGCCATATCGGCCTTGACATTGGCAATGTACTGGCTAAATTCATGATAGCGGTAAAGGTATTCCCGCACCGCATTGATATAGTCATTATGAAACATTGGGCCATCCTCCTTATGTTATGAAAGGCATGGCAGCGCACAAGGCTCTGCCATGCTTGTCTATGCTTTTTCTTCTGTTACTCTGACTCTGATGTATCCTTCACCCTGGGCCGCATAGAACTTCCTGCAGGTCGCCGTCACGACTTGTTTGTCGTCTGCGTAAGCGAATTTGTTGAGTCCATCCAAGACAGCCTTGAGTATATTGTCCACGTCCGGCATCTTCGTCGGTCGCAAAATATTGTTTTGGCAAAACACCTTTTTCCCTTTTGGAAAAGACTTCGGAATCTTGAAATAGGCATCAACAGATACGCTAACATAGCAGTCATCCGGGACCAGTTTCCCGCCAGCATCAAGATAAGCTATGCGAATTTGCTGCTCGTACTTTTCAGTTTTCCTCGTCGTGTAGATTCTGCCGCTAAGCCTTGAAAACCTTGGTCTGTCCTTCCCTTGAGGTTCTCCTTCAACATAAAATACCGTTTCCATTTGGTCACGCCTCGTCATCAATTGCCCAATCTCGCGGGTCTATTCGCTCATCCTTCAGGCACATCACGTCATCCAAGATACAGAAATCGCATGTTTGCTTTGAGCAATAGGCCTTAATCTTCTTGGCAGCTTCCAGGATTTCACGCCGCTCTATTTCATCCGTTCTCCACTTGAGAGGCGTGTTTCCAGATAATCCATCAGGATAAATATAAACGTTTGGAAATTCTTTTCCTTTTTTCATTGTTTCATCGCCTTTCTGAAGGATTCTTCACATTCCAGGCGGCGATTCTCCTGGCAAGTACGCTCATCGTTACATTTGCGGACCCACTGTCCGAATTCGTCATACATCCAGTGCCATTGTCCGGGATACAGCTTCCGGCCGCAATACGCGCACCAGTGATACTCACCACGATTTTGCAGCAGCTCTTTCCGCAATGCCTGAATGGCCTGCTCCGTATTCTTCTGCCGCCGTCTGTTCTTTCGCCCCATCAAATTAACGCTGTTCATTTTTCACCCTCCTATCGGTAAATCTTCCCAGTTCTTTTGTTCTTCAGAACAATCCTTTCAATCACGTCAAAGCCAGCATCTCCAAGGATGCATTTTGCTCTCTTAAGTGCTTTTTCCATGCGTGCAGCATCAACAGCATTTTGTTTATCTGCTTCTTCTTTTTGAATCTTTTTGAGGGCATTCCCTGGCGTCGGATCTGCATATCCTTCTTGGTTCTTCATGAATTCATTTTTCATTTCGCACCCACCAATCTTTGATTTGCCCCTTGCACAAATAGCCCGTAAGGATTAATCATCTCGAAGATCCTGCTGCCTAGCGCTTCGTCAACGATCGTAATGTCGTTGACGCTGTACTCGCTGCTGAAAATCGTCGTCAAGTGATTAAGATATCTCGAGTTGACGATGTCGAAGATGATCCGCAGCTCGTCCCTGTCGACATCCACGAGATGCCCTTTCTGCACTTTACCGCTGAGCTTGAAAAGGTCATCAATGAAAAGGTTTTGACAGGTTTTCCACTTGGTCATCGCCCGCTCATAATCTTCAGCATAGCTCCGCGCCGCTTTAGTCAGGTTAGGCATCTCTGTGCGATACGAAAAATAATAGTGCAGTTCATGCTTGTCGACGGTCAGTCCGTGACAAACAGCGATGCAGATATGAGTCTTCCCCATCCCAGATTTTCCGAAAACCCCAAATCCAGGTCCGCCTTTGACATGATCCTGCAGGTATCGAGTAGCCATGTCCTTCATCAGCTTCGCTGCTGGGCTTCTATTCCCGTCGAAGGCTTCCAGCGTATACCTGGCATAGTCCTCTGCGCTAACGCCGGATTTCTTCAGCCGGCTGACAACTTGTCGCTGTTCCCAGCACTTCGGGCAATGCCCCATAGACTCATGATCTCCGTTTTTGACCAGCACCCAGCCAGTATTGCTGCATCGATCACACTGGATTCCATCTACTGGAACTTTTGGCTTCGGCTGCTGCTCTGTCTGGCGTTCCTTCATCGTCTTTTTGATGCGCTCCATCATTTGCTTGATATAATCTTCCACTTCGTTCCCTCCTTCAGAACGGTATGGCTTTAACTTCATCCGGGATATCTCTCGGCATGCTGCCGTCCGGTTCGTCGTATCCATCCTGGCTCCATCGCTTTAGGATGCCTGCGACATATTTTATTGTCCGTTTTCCTCGCAGTACAGCTCGATCAATGGCCTTAATGCACAAATCCTTGCCATATTCTTCTAGCAGCGATAATAGCATTTCCGATTCACTTCCACTTTGGAGAGGATGAATTGTTTTTTGAAAATGCTCGACGATTATTTTTTGGTCGCTGCTTTCCTTAGCGTTTATACGTTTATATGTTTCTTTAGGTATGTGGTCACAGACGCCAATAGATGCGTCACCAACGCCAATAGATGCGTCACCAACGCCAATAGATGCGTCACCAACGCCAATAGGATTTTCATTGCTTGCGTCACAGACGCCAAAGAAATGAATCGCATAAACAGGAGATTGCCGTCCTCTGCGAGAGACTTTAATTAATCCAGCTTCTTCCAGCTCTGCACGAGCTCGTTCAATGCTTCTGCGCTTCATATGCGTATCCTGCTCAATTTCGGACATCGAAAGGTTAAAGCTCTCACGCCATCCAGTCATATTGCAATAATGAAGCAGGGAAAACCAGAGAAGAATTGAATTTGATGATAGTGCATGGTCTTCCAGCCAGGCGTGGAAAGCATTTATCTCTGCAATGTAGTTTATCTTCAATCTTCCCTGCGCCATTCTGGTTCATCCTCCTTCAAGTAGATAGCCCGACCGGAGTTTCCTCCGGCAGGGCTCTGTTTTTCTATTTCTTGTCATCGCTGAAAAGAAGTTTTTCTTGAGCGCGTTTGCCATCAATAAAAAGCAGCACTTCCTTCATGAGAAGCTTGAGCTGGTCAGCCGTCGAAGCGAACATGAATACGGCCTCGTTGATATCCACTTCGGAATCAATCGGCTCGGTCTTTTCCGGCGTGCGAATAGGAACTGTAGCCATTGCCAGCGGGACCTTAAAATCTGCTTCGATAATCGCACTCATCCGGTCGTTACTGTCATAGTCAAATTTGACCACCCGCGGTCTGATACGATCGTCCATGCCTTGAAAATCAATTTCCAGAAGGCTGGCAACGTGACTGCGCAGATCAAACATGGCTTTGTATAATTCCGGCCTTGCTTTTTCTGCAGAAATCAAGGTGTAGGACTCCGTCCCCATATCGCCCGATGCATCATAAGAAATCTTGATCTTACCTTTAGCAACTTGAATAGCAGTGATGATATATTTCCTATCCTTTTCCATGATTGCCTCCTTTAATCAACAAAAGAAGAATCGCCCAATTCTTCCGGCGTAAACGGCGTGTCTGGGTCAATGGTAGTTTCAACCTGCTGGTCTGCAGTTCCCTCAACCTCAATATCTGCATATTCCATTTCATTGGGTTGGTCAGCCATATCAGGCAAAATGCTGCTCTTAACGGTTTCGTCAGTGGAAATCGCACGGACAAATTCGGTTTTAAGAGGGGCGTATTTGAGCAGTTTCTTCAGTACAGTCTTTTTGGCCATCTCTTCGAAATTGGTCTGCCAAGGACTGAAACTCTTCTGAGCAGCTTTAGAGAACTCATCCCGATGCCTTTCGACATCTTCCTGGCTCATGACCTCAAAGCCACCACCTCCGTCTTTCGTATGATAAACAGCATAGTAAGCAACTGGCGTTCCACGGTTAGTCAATGCCGGTTTGTGAACAAGCTTTGGTTCAAAGCCATATTCAAATTCAAAATAATCTCCGCTGTATATGGTATGCGCAGCAATATCAAGGACCGCCTCAGACCGATAAGCTAAATCAATGAATCCTTTGTACCCAAGCTGAAACTGACATTCAGGAACTTTGCTAACGTTACCCTTCTCATCTTTAACATTGCGGTTATACCTAATCAGGTAAGCCTGACCAAGCGGCGTATTAGGCTCCACGCCAAGCTGTGCCGCTTGCATCATCGCGCCCAGGAAAGATTGCGGCGTGCATTCCTTTAGGTCCGGATTTGTACTAAGCGCTGTAAAGATCATTCGTGTGAAACGTTCTGGAGTCAGGACACTTGGGAGTGCCGCTCTGATTTGTGGTTCCATGGCTTTGATGAGACCCTTCAAAGTCGCTCCCTTCTGCTGAATTTCCTGCTGTGCTTCCTGCCTTTCTGCCGTTTTTTTCGTCAATCCACCTTTAGTGTTCATGGTCAAGCCTCCTTAATCTTCAGGATTTCTAATATCAACAATCTGTTCATAAGCCCCATAGGCCAGCATTCTTCCCAAATGATCTTGAGCTTTTAAGGCTCGGCTCTTGTTATCAAATCTTGCCAAAATAATGTCGGCAGCATTTAATCCAAAATAAATATGTAATTCATAACAGCATGGAAAATATGCTCCCCCATATTGCAGTTCCGCAATATAAGACCCTGAAATCTTATTCAGTTGATAAAAAGACAGGTCCCCTTTAATGATATCCATGACCTTAGCCCTCCTTAATCTCTTTGATGGAAAATCTTCTGCTTGCTTTCCCTACCGTCACAAATCCTTGCTCCTTCAACTCTTCATACAGCCCTTCATCTGCTTTCTTGAGCTTAGAAAGCGAACAGGTTTCTCTTCCTGCAATCGTTTTCCATTGGACCCTGTGAGTTCCAATCCGTCCGGATTCAGCCTCTCCAAGCATTTCCTTCAGAAAGTTTTGGTTAAGTTTAATCTGCGCCTTGAGCTGGCTCATGATTTCCATGTCGCTGTTAATCCGAGCGATTAATTCAGCCGCCTCGTTCGGGAGCGCGATTTCCTCTGCCCTGGAGTCTGGGTATCTAGCTGCCAATGCTTGGGAGCAGGAAAGGGATCCATCGACCGGCGGCGCGGTCTTGGTGGTAACTAGCTCCCAAAAGGCCTTTTCGGCAGCGATAAGGGTCTGGATGTCCTCTTCATTGCGCTCGATTTTTTCCCAGCGGGCCTCATTTCCGCCGATAAGGACTGCAATATACCAGGCATCAAGTCCGGTTACGGCCATATAGTGCAGACATTGGCAGTAGTAGGAGTCGGGAATTTCATCATCCTTCCACAGGCTAGCCTGCTGCACGCCTGCCGTCTTGATTTCAAGGCCCGCGCTCTCGCCAACGACGACCCTATCAATGTTCGCAATCATAAAAGGATGATCCGTGCTTTGCAGCGTTCCGCAGCGTTCCACCTTTTTGCCCGTTTCCTTGGCGAACCACCTGGCGATGTTTTCCTCATTCACCGTTCCCCAGTAGACCGCTTGATTGCCGCTGAGGTCTTCCGGCTCCGCCTGCCCCGTCTTCTCCAGCCAAAGCTGATATGGTGACTTGAACGGGCTCAGCCCCATGATGATTCCAGCGTCGCTCCCGCCGATTCCAAGATTTCTTGTCGCCAGCCACTTGGCGTGGTCCTGGGCATCCTTGACTGACAAGATCAAGGAGCAATTTTTAAATTTTGCCATTTTCATAGTCCTCCTGTATAATGGAGGTGAATCCTGACCACAAGATTCACCTCTGACCCGTCAGCACTGCCATGCTGGCGGGCTTTATTTTTTGGTGGATTTGCTAAGGTCAAATGCAACGCTCGCAAGGGAAACCGTGAGGTTCAGCAGAAACCTCATCGCACGCTCACGCGGCATGTCTTCAATCAAACTATCTACAACAGTTATCAAATGCGCAAACATTTGAGAATACGAACCTTTTGCCACAAGAGGATGCGCATGATCTTCATCGCCATAATCTGCGAGGGACAATACGATGGTTGCGTCTTTGTACTCACTGATTAGAGCGGGCAATGCATCCACATGCTCCAACGCTTTAACCCAAATCTCATCAGGGATATACTGTTCCATTTTTACTCCTCCTCGTTCACAAACCATTCTTCAGCCGGGATACAGATTTCGCAAATTTCCTTGCGCGAAAACGGGCAGTCCGGACATCGTGTTTCGCGGCAGTATTTTCGCAGTTTTTCAGCAGCGGCCCATGCCTCTTTATCACTAATTTTCATGGGTTCACCTCATTTCACAAATTTCTTCACAAAAAGCTCTGCATGCCCAAGCTGCCAATTTCTCGGCAAATCATCATTCAGGACGCAAAAGGCATAGGCCTGGATTGCAAAGGGACATTCGTCGCAATTCTTGCGATCGCAATATTCCCTCAACTGATCAGCCATTTGAAAGGCCGTTTTATCATCTATCATCGCGCATCTCCATCTTCAATCGGACTTCGTTCGATCTTGCTTGGTTTAGGTCCCAATTGCGTGGTGAGTGTCCAAACATGCAATCTTCGTCCTCGTCATCGAAATGAAACGGGCATTGACGGCATTCTTGATCCCAGCAATAATCCTGCAGAATTTCTGCAATTTTAACTGCCATCTCAAAATTTTCGGTCTTCATCAGCGTCCACCCTTCCTCACTCTGACCTTGATTTTCATGCCAGGCTGTAGGCTGCCTGGCTCCTTAATTCCGTTTTCTTCCCTCACCCGCATGATGATGGTCTGAATATCCTCATAGCCGCCGTAGCGCTCACAAAGTGACCAGAGGCTGTCGCCAGTGTGGACGACGTGCTCAAATGTGAGATAGTCGGTTGGTTCCGGCTTAGTCCTCTCGCCCCAGATGGCTCCTGCAGTCAGGATTCCCGCAGTGATAAGGGCCGTTGCGATGATGGCCGCTTTAGCTTTCGGTTTCATGTCTAACTCCTTTCTCCTTTAACCACGCCTCATATTCGTTTTGATGTTCGACCAGATACCGTCTGATATAGTCAATCAGCTGTTCCATGCTAACACCGCCTTTCTTTGTTCTTTAGCTCCGTGGTATACTCATACCAATGGGAGGCGAGCATAATGTTTGAATTTGTTTTTACTGGAATTGGTTCGGCCTTTTTCAGCCTGGTTGTATACCTTTATAAAAATTGGCGCAAAACCGTGAATGCTGACAAACAAACCTATCAAAATTATCTTTGGTGGCTTCAGCTGAATGCTGAAATAATTAAGAATATGAAATATAGTCAGGCAATCATTGAAACCGCTTGCTCTCAATTTCATCTTCTTGGGCCCTATACATTGAATTACATCGAAATCTTTGATGATGCCCTGCGTGCTCAAATGCTTTCTTATGACATCCTGATTCAAGGCGCCTTGGTGAGAAAAGGGATTTCCTCTAAGGATTTAGCTCGATTGGAATTTGTATCACAATCGCTCTATCAAACCCTTTCCCAACGCATTAAATTAATTGATGAAATCCTTGGCAAATACGCATTTTCAAGCTTTATTTCGTACTATGGTTTACCTAGAGTAATCAAGCGTATCGCGGATAAATACTTAATCCGGAGTAACACTGGCGATATAAAACAATAGGGTTCCAAAAATGATTAATCCGACTAAGCAGCCTAAAGGAGTTATCCAATCACTGCCGATTACGACCTTATACCCGACATCTGCAAGCAGTGCAAAAAGGCATCCCCATAAGAGGTAGATAGGCAGACTATTTTTGCTCTGAAAGTCTTGTACGAACATCAGTGCAAGCAGTTTTTCAAACCTTTTCCTGTCTTCCAGGCTCATTGAACCCTTGCAGTATTCCTCATATTGCCTCTGAAATTCTTTTTTCTTCTCCTCGTCATCATTCCAAATTGTCATCGTCATCACCTCCCTCTCTTTGACATACCATGCCTGCTCAGCGCCTTGTTTTCGGTTTTCCGATTTAAATAATTGCATTACGCAATTATTTAAGCAAAAAAAAAGTCATAGAATTCAAGTTTCGTCAATTTTAACTTAGTCCCAAGCCGTTCGGCCTCATCCAAATAAATCGGACGCACGCCATTGAGCTTTTGATTAGCTGTGGATTGAGCACAGTCTAATGCATCTTTTCCAGTTAAGTCCTTTTGAGTTAATCCAAGTTCAGCCATCCGTCCTTTGATTTTTCTCGTATTAATCATTGCAATCCCTCCTCCCTTAATTGCGCAACGCAATTTTTATAGCTAAATCATATCACTTTGTTTTAGAAACGTCAATGCATAATGCAATAATTTTATTTTTACACAAATAAAATAATGCGTTACGCAATATTTTATGGTATAATGGAAAAACAAAAGGAGGGAGTAGCTATGTCGATGATTAACGAAGAAATCGGGAAAAGAATAACAGAGGCTCGTGAAAATATAGGGATCACAAGGAAAGAATTGGCAGAAAAAGTCGGTGTTGCTGCTTCGACAATTACTCGATATGAAAAAGGAAATATCGAAAATATCAAGTTGCCTGTAATTGAAGCCATTAGTCGCGCTCTCAGGGTTAACCCCATGTGGGTCATTGGAAAATCAGAATGTAGGAATGTAGAAGAGATGCACACCGAAAAAGATTCTTACTACACAAATCCAGAGACCGCAGAATTAGCTGAACAACTCAGAACCAATGCCGGTTTGCGCATGCTCTTCAAAGCTTCGGCTGACCTTGATCCCGATAAAATGAAAGAAGCCTATAATTACGTGCAGTATCTAAAAAGCAAGGAGCCAAAATAAAACATGGTAATCAATGTCATCCAGACGCCCCGCCTCCCTTCCGGGGTTGATGCTCTCTCGGTAATCAACGCCGACGACAGCTTAACCATCCTTGTATCCGAAAAATTGCCACCACAAAAAATGCACGCCGCTGTTGTTCACGAAATCGCTCATATCATTAGGGCCGACTTCTGCAGCGATACTGATGCATCGCAGCTAGAAAAAGACGCCCGTAAGGACGCCTTGACAAAGATTGATTGGGCCGATCTGGATATTCACTATAAGGTGGTTGAATAGAATCATTTGAAAGAAAGGAATTAGGTATTATGAAAGAAATCAAATCGGTTATCCATGCACATGGAATAGACATTAGATTATCTAGTTCTGCTGAATCAGACTATATTTCCTTAACAGATATTGCAAAATACCATAACCCTGATGCACCTGCTGATGTTATAAAAAATTGGATGCGAATCCGTGGAACTATTGAATTTTTAGGGCTTTGGGAGAAATTACATAATCCAGATTTTAAACTGGTCGAATTCGACCAGTTTAAAAATGATTCAGGTCGTAATTCTTTTGTGTTATCCCCTCAAAAATGGATAAAAGATACAAACGCTATGGGGATTATTTCTCGATCAGGCCGTTATGGTGGAACCTTTGCACATTCTGACATTGCATTTGAATTTGCTTCCTGGATTTCTCCTGAATTTAAGCTTTATATTATCAAGGATTACCAAAGGTTGAAATCCGATGAAAGCCACGCAAAAGCGCTAGATTGGACTGTAAAGAGAGAACTTGCAAAAACGAATTATAAAATCCACACAGACGCCATCAAAGAAAATTTAATTCCTTCGGAAATATCGAAAACAGAGGAGGGCTATACTTATGCCAGCGAAGCTGATGTAATCAATATCGCTCTTTTCGGTAAAACTGCAAAGCAATGGAGAAATGAACATAAAGGCGAGAAGAGCAATATGAGAGACGCCGCAACAATTGAGCAACTCATTATCTTAGCTAATTTAGAAACAATGAATGCAGAATTAATACGAGAAGGCATACCGCAATCCGAACGTTTATATAGATTAAATCGGATTGCTATTTATCAAATGAGTTCACTATTACAAAATAAACCAAAAAGTGTTCAACGACTAAAACAACTTCAGAATACCCCTCACTTGTAAAATAAAAATCCCTGCTGGTACCGCAAATACCAACAGGGAAAGCGCAATCCACCATCTCAAAGGGGCTTGCTATATCATTTTAGCATACTAGCCCCTTTCTAGCCATAGAAGGAGGCCATTATTATGCAAAAGAAAATCATTGAGGATAAAGGGAAAGCTGTCATATATGCCAGATACTCGTCCGATCGCCAGCGGGAAGAATCCATTGAAGGACAGCTCCGTGTATGTGAAGACTACGCCAAAAGAAACGGTATGACCATCCTACATGTTTACGCCGACAGGGCTCTTTCTGGTCGCAGTGACCAACGCCCCGAATTTCAAATGATGATTCAAGCGGCCGCTACGCAAGCCTTTGATACAGTCCTCGTTTATAAGCTTAACCGTTTTGCCCGTAATCGCTACGACAGCGCTAAGTACAAACACAAGTTAAAGAAATACGGCGTCAAAGTTGTCAGTGCCATGGAAAACATCGCCAATGATCCATCAGGCATCCTACTAGAATCCGTCATTGAAGGAATGGCGGAATACTACTCTGCGGAACTCGCTGAAAACGTCATGAGAGGCATGACGGAGAATGCCCTGGAATGCAAATGGCCAGGTGGAACCGTGCCGCTAGGATACAAACTCGATGCGGCGCACCATCTTATCATCGACGAACCTGCAGCCAAAACTGTGCGATGGATATACCAAATGGCCCTGGAAGGTCGGCAGCCATCATCAATCATTCGCGAGCTCAACGCCGCCGGATGCCGCACTGCCTTTGGCAGACCCTTTGGCCGCACAAGCCTCAACACCATTCTAAAGAACGAGCGATACATTGGCGCCTTTGTTTGGAATGACATCAAAAAGCCGAATGCAATCCCAGCCATTGTCAATCCTGAAGACTGGCAAAAAGTCCAGGAAATCACGAAAGCGAAAAAGAAATGCATCGCTAAATCTCGCGGCGAAAACTATCTATTGACTGGGCGGTTATTTTGTGGCCAATGCGGCGGAAGCATGGTTGGCACGGCAGGGACCTCGAAGATGCAGCGCGTCTATCATTATTACGATTGCGGAAACCATCTGAAGAAAAAAGGATGCACTACAAAGGCGATCCGTGCAGATAAGCTAGAAGACATTATCTGTAATACGACCACTCAGCTCCTCAGTAATCAAGAGGCTATCAGTGCCATTGCAAAGCAAGCTATCAGCGCTCAAAAAGAGCAAGGACCGTCCCTGGTCCTTCAGTCGCTGCAGAACCAAAGAACAGAAATTTCAAGGAAACTCCAAAACTGCATAAAAGCTGTCGAGAAAGGCCTTATTAGCCAGACCGTGACAAATCATATTCAGGACTACGAAAAACAGCTCCAAACCTTAAACGACGATATCAGGAAGGAAGAATTGATGAACCAGGTGCCACGATTGACAGAAAAACATATTGAATTCTTTTTCTGGTCCATTTCCCAGCAAATAAAAAAAGCGGACAAGTACAAGAGTATTTTGCTCTCATCCCTCGTCCGCAGTGTCATCATCTATGGAGATTTTATTGAGATCCAATATAACTACAAAAAAGAACTCCCCATCCTACAGAATCCTGTCAAGATAAAGAGTTCTTATTTGAACAAAATGGTGATCCACCCGGGATTCGAACCCGGGACACCCTGATTAAAAGTCAGGTGCTCTACCAACTGAGCTAGTGAATCAAATGGCTGGGGCAGCTGGACTCGAACCAACGCATGCGGGAGTCAAAGTCCCGTGCCTTACCGACTTGGCTATGCCCCAATAAGCCCAAAAAAAGTGGGGTGGCTAGTGAGGATCGAACTCACGCGTGCCGGAGCCACAATCCGGTGTGTTAACCGCTTCACCATAGCCACCATGTCGTACTTATCAGCGACTTTGTCATTTTACCACATCTTATAGGGTGTGTCAACAAAATTGTAAAAGGAAAAACAGGGCGGCAAAGGGAGCCTTCCGGCAACAGCCCATCTTTTAGACTGCGGTTCAGTCCACACCGGCAAGGGTCCGATGAGCAAGGCCAACAGCCATTTCATTGAGGTTCAGAACGCCAACACTCATGAAGATGGCGACGCAGACGTGTTCCCCATAACGAGCAATGCCCACCTTGCCGCCGACATTAAAGCCCGAGGCTTTGGCAATAACCTGGCTTAGGGCTTCATGGGCAGCACCTGCCACAGTTCCAGCCCCGACGTGACTGTCTGAGACGATATGCTGCCGTTCGGCCGCCACCATGGCACGTTCCACAATCTTTGTGACGCTTGGCAAAAACTCACCGCCAAAATTAACGGCAGCCGTACGGAATCCTTCTTTGGCGTAATTTGCTTTCAGGCGGTCCTCATCGTCCCTTGTTTCAGACATGGCCATGCGCAGGGCCGCTCTCCCAACATCAATGCTGAAAATTTCTTTTTCCATTGTTTTGCTCCATTCCTACTTCGATTCATCAATAGGACCGATCACCCATGAGGGGATGATGGACCCGTTTCAGTGTCAGTTTCTTAGCAATCTCCACAGCTTCCTTGAGGTGAACATCGGTTTTAAAATCCTTGTCCTCAAAAATACACATGGGATCGTCCACACCAATCTCACTGCCCGGCATATATAGATATTGGTCATTATCTGGATCACCGAGGATGTACCCAGCTCTCAGTTCTTCTGCAATGATTACGGACACAGCGAGGCCTCCTTTGCTTTTTCTGTCCTACATACTGCATTTATTGTAACAGGTGCCGGCCATTCATGCAATGGATTTGCCACGCTCCCCCTCTTTCTTTTAGCTGCAGAAAAGGACGCGATCTGCTATACTGGAAAGCATAAAGGAGGATGCCCTATGGAACTTACGCTGCTGCCTGATGGAATCTATGAGCGCGTCATTTCAGACGAACTCGGGAAGGTGCTTGACGAGGCAAGCAAAGAAGAACAGATTTGGAAGGAGACGGAGACGGTCGATTCCCAGGAAGGGGCCCGTTATCTATCTGATTATGCCGGCCGCCTCATTCACTGTTGCCTAAAGGAAATCGCCGATCAGGATGAAGAAGGAAGTACGGCCCTTAGTAAGGAACTTCATCTTGTCAATGACCTCATCCGGCTTCTTTCAAAACGCATGGAAACCTTAGGCGAAGGCCACACCGTAAGCCGTGAGGATTTTCTTCTCACCCAGCTGAAACGGCGTCAGAATACCCTCAAGGAAATCATTCTGGAGCGGCCTTTATCGGGGCTTTCCCATTCCACGCTCTTTACCAACAGCAAAAAGGACGTTTCCCTTGTAACGGAACTGCAGCGGGAAATCCAATCCGCGGACCGCATCGACCTGCTCGTTTCCTTTATCAAATATTCAGGGTATATTATGATCCGCCCCTATCTCCAGGAATTCACCCGCCATGGAGGAAAGCTCCGCGTCCTTACGACAACCTATATGGGTGCGACCGATCCCAAGGCCGTAGCCGAGCTGGCGGCTCTTCCCAATACGGAGGTCCGGATTTCCTACAATGTCAAGGAAACGCGTCTTCATGCCAAGGCCTATATTTTTTACCGCAGCAGCGGCTTTTCCTCGGCTTATGTCGGATCATCAAATCTCTCCCATGCAGCCATCGCCGATGGACTTGAATGGAATATGAAGATCACCCAGCAGGATATGCCCCTTGTCATGGAAAAAATCCATACGACCTTTGATACATACTGGCATAGTGATGAATTTCAGGACTTTAGCGAAAAAGACCGTCCGCATCTTGAAGACGCCATTGATGCTGAACGGGGACGGGGCAAAAAGGAAGGTTCCGCCCTTTCCTATGCTTTCCGAATCCGTCCCTACCCGTATCAGGAACAGATCCTTGATGCCCTGCAGGCTGAGCGGCAAATCCATCACCGCACGCGCAATCTCGTTGTTGCCGCTACGGGTACAGGAAAAACCGCCATTGCAGCTTTTGATTACGCTCGCTTTGCCAAAAATAGAAACAAGGAAACCCGTCTTCTTTTTGTGGCCCACCGGGAGGAAATCCTCACCCAATCCCTTTCCGCCTTTCGTCAAGTCCTCCAAGATCCAGGCTTTGGGGAACTTTCCGTAGGAAACTTCAAGGCCAAACGGGCGGACCATCTTTTTATCTCCATTCAAACCTTTCAGCACCAGCGTCTGTGGGAAAAACTTGATTCCCATTACTATGACATGATCATTGTTGACGAATTCCATCATGCAGCAGCACCGAGTTACCAGAAACTGCTCTCCTATTTCAAGCCAAGGATCCTTCTGGGCCTTACGGCAACGCCAGAACGCATGGATGGGAAAGACATCCTCTCTTATTTTGATGGTCATATGGCAGCGGAAATCCGTCTTTCTGAAGCGATTGAAAGACGTCTCTTGGTTCCTTTCCATTATTTTGGCGTAGAGGACCCCATCGACTTGAGTCACGTTGCTTGGTCAAAGGGGCAGTATGAAACAGATGAGCTTATCCATCTTTATGCTAGGGATCATACGGCAGAGATCAGGGCCAACGCCATCTTAAGGGCTCTCACTCGCTATACCAGTGATCTGCGGGATGTAAAAGGCATCGGTTTTTGCGTTGGAATCCAGCATGCCGAATTCATGGCCCGTTTCTTCACCAAGGCGGGGATTCCTTCCCTTGCCCTATCGGGGGATACACCTGATGAAGTGCGCCGGAAAGCAGCAGCTGACCTAGCTTCCGGCAGGCTGACCTTCCTTTTTGTTGTCGACATCTTTAATGAAGGCGTCGATATCCCCGCCGTCAATACGGTACTTTTCCTGCGTCCCACGAACAGTCTCACCATTTTTTTACAGCAGCTGGGACGCGGCCTGCGCCTTTTTGAAGGCAAGGACTGCCTTACGGTCCTTGATTTTGTCGCTCAGGCAAACCGAAAATACGACTTTGCTTCCCGTCTTTTTGCCCTCATGGGGACAAGGAACCTCTCCATTCGCCGTGAAGTTCAGCTAGGCTTTCCCCACGCACCCAAGGGCTGCTGCATTCAGCTGGAAAAAGTTGCCCAGCAAAGAATCCTTGAAAATATCAACAGCCAGCTAAAAGGCCTTTCCTACTATATGGAAACCATTCGTGAACTTTACGAGATAACAGGGAGCGTACCGACACTTGCGGAATTTTTCAAAGCTTCCGGCATCGATCCCCACCTTTTTTATAATGGGAAGCGAACCTACACAAGGCTGCTCATGAAGGCCGGCCTCATAGAAGAACGGGAAGAAAGCCTTGAGGAAAAAGTCCTCATGAGAGCTTATCCGACGCTCCTTTCCCTGGATTCCCCGCACTGGATTTCCTATCTCAAGGAAAACCTGAAAGCTCCTCAACGGCCAACAACGATTCTTGATAGGGAATATGCGGCCATGCTGTACCACACTCTTCTTTCAAAGGATCTGGAAGCCCTTGGGATTATTTCCCCAGAAGCGCTCATCTTGAGCCTTAGCCACTGGCATCCCTTTATCAAGGAACTGGAGGCCTTTTTGACGATGCAGGAAAACGCCCTGTCCTTCCTGCCCCAGTCCCCCGGGGTCCTTTATCCCTGTGCCCTTGAAGTCTATTGTCACTACACAAGAAACCAAATCTTTGCCGCGCTTGGGTACGATCATCCCAGTTCCATCCGCGAGGGCGTCAAGTTCATGACCCCAGAAAAGAGTTTTGCTGTCACCCATCCAACGGATGTCTTTCTTGTAACCCTGAATAAATCAGACCGCGACTTTTCGGAGACAACACGTTATGAAGACTATTCCATCGATCGGATGACCTTTCACTGGCAAAGCCAAAGTACGACGACACCCCATTCAAAGACGGGGCAGCGTTATGAAAGGCTGTGCAGGGAAAAGGAAAAAGCGGGTTATATTCTTCTTTTTGTTCGTGAAAATAAAAAAGATGCCTACGGCGGCACCCAAAGCTATACGTTTCTTGGCCGTGTAAGCATCGAGCGTCTTCAAGGCTCACAGCCCATGACCGCGATCTTGAAACTTGCCCTGCCCCTATCTGCCGGCCTCCTCACGGAAACCGACGCAAGCGGCGTCCTGTAAAGTCCTGTAAATGAAAGATCCCAACAAACGCGTCACATAGACCATTCGTTGGGATCTTTTGTGTTATGCTATACCAAATCGTCAAAGTCAAAAGCGGCGGCTTTCGTGTAGTTCGTTACTTTCGCTTCAAAAAAGTCCGTTTTCGTTCCATTGAGATTGGAGAAGCTTTCAATCCATTCCATGGGATTCTGACTGATTTCCGGGTAAAGGGGCGCAAGTCCAATGGCTTCAAGGCGGATATTGGCCAAATACTTGATGTACTTTTCGATCAGGCCATTATTGAGCCCCAGAATCTTATCATCCGTAATATACTGGCCCCATTTGATTTCATTTTCCGCACCCTGACGGATCATGTCGGCAATATGAGCATCCTGCTCCTTTGTAAAAAGATCGGGCCGTTCATGACGCAGTTCGCGGAGGATATTCTGGAAGAGAATGAGGTGCGTCACTTCGTCACGGTTGATATATTTGAAGATGGTGCTCGTTGCGGTCATTTTCCCCTGGCGGGCCAAGGTGTAAAAGAAACTAAAACCTGAGTAGAAATAAATGCCTTCAAGGATATAGTTTGCCACAATGGTATGAAGGAAATTGCCTTCGTTCGGATCATCGCTGAAGCGCTGATACGCATCGGCAATAAACCGATTCCGTTCCAATAGCGTCGAATCCGTGCGCCATTCATCATAAATCTTATCCCGTGTAATGGGATTTGTCACCGTATCAAGGATATAGGAATAACTCTGCGCGTGAATTTCCTCTTGAAAAGCCTGGATATTTAAGAGGGACGCCACTTCCGGTGCCGTGATATAACGACTTATGTTTGGCAGGTTTTCGCTCTGGACGCTGTCAAGAAAGTTCAGGAAAGAAATAATCTTATCGAAGGCACGGCGCTCGCTGTCCGTAAGGTACGGGAACTGCTTGATATCTTCGTTCAAGGAAATTTCTTCGGGGATCCAGAAGTTATTGAGCATGGTCCGGTAAAGTGTATTGGCCCAATCATATTTGATTCGGTTCCATTCGCGCAGGTTTGTCGTATTACCGCCAATCATGGCCTGGGTCCCGCGCTGCCCATGTTCATTAAAAATAAGTTTCTTTTTCATCTTGCGCTCCTTCTCACACAGTCAGGATGAACAGCTCGTGCATTCATCCATTTCAAGGGACTGGTTCCGCACATAGTAAATGGTCTTGATGCCCTGTTTATAGGCTTCAATATAGAGGTTCAGTATTTCCGAGGCCTTCATGCGGGGCGTGATATAAAGATTAAAGGATTGGGCCTGATCGATGTGGCGCTGACGGGCTGCATTGGCACGAATGGACCACTGCTGGTCAATGGTATGAGCTTCCTTATAGAGCCAGAATGTCTTTGGGTTAAGGTCCGGTGCCGTTTTCGGGGTAAAGGATCCTTGTTTTTCCTCTATGAAGAATTTCTTGAAAATAGGATCGATGCCAGCCGTTGTATTGGCAATGTTGCTCGTTGAACCGGTTGGCGCCACAGCAAGGAGATACCCATTGCGCATACCGTACTTGTGGACGTCGGCAGCAAGACGCTGCCATTTTTCACTGGTATAGCCGCGCCGGGTAAAGTATTTGCCCGTATCCCATTCAGATCCCTTGAAGGCAGGATAAGCCCCCTTTTCTTTGGAAAGTTCCATGGACGCTTTGATGGCATAGTAGGCAATCTTTTCAAAAAGGGCATCAGCCGCGGCTATGTGTTCTTTTGATTCCCAGCGCAGGCCGTGCTTTACAAGATAATGGTGGTAGCCGCTCGTGCCAAGGCCGATGGCCCGGTATTTGTCACAAGTCAGCCGGGACTCCGGTACCGGCGTCTGGTTGATGGTAATGACATTATCGAGCATGCGCACCTGAAGGGCAATCTGTTCTTCCAGGAAATCTTCATCAATCTTGCCAAGGTTGATGGAATTCAAGTTGCAGGTGACCATATCGCCTGGCGCTGTCACTGTCGTAATGGTCCCATCGTCCTCAAGGATTTCTTTTTTGAGGTTCGTAAAGCCCACATTCTGTGCGATTTCATGACACAGGTTCGAAGCATAGATCATCCCCGCGTGCTTATTGGGATTGGCTTCATTGACCGTATCCCGGAAAAAGATGAAAGGGGTTCCCGTTTCAACGGCACTTTTCATGATTTTTTTCATCATCTCAAGGGCGGGGACGCTGATGCCATGGAGACGGGAATCCTTTTCACAAGCAAGGTAATGCTCCGTAAAGGCTTTATCTTCCTCCGTATCGTAGAAGTCTTCCAGAGCAAAGCCCATGACCGTATTCACTTCATGCGGATCAAAGAGGGTAAAATTTTCGCGTTTGATGAGGCGCTCCATGAAGAGGTTCGGAACGGAAATAGAGGGAAAGATATCATGGGCCTTGCGCCGATCATCGCCGTTATTGGTCCTCAGTTCAACAAATTCATAAAAATCCTTGTGCCAAATATCAAGGGTCACCGTCGCGCCGCCCTTGCGCCTACCGAGCTGGTCAACGGCAACAGCCGTATCGTTATAGAGCCGGACCCAGGGAATGACCCCTCCGGAAGAGTTCTTGAATCCCCGGATATCACTGTTGAGGGCCCGAACCTTCCCCAGATAGATGCCTAGGGCCCCTCCATGCTTGGAAACACGGGAGAACTTGCTGTTCACATCATAAATGGACCAAAGGTTGTCATCGACACCTGCCACAAAACAGCTGGACAGCTGATGAAATGGCGTGCCAGCATTAGCAAGGGTCGGCGTTGCCGTTGTCATCTTGAGCTCGCTCATAAGGTCATAGAACTTCTTGGCGTAGGCCACCTTGTTTTTCCCTTCAACGAGAGCAAGATGCATGGCAATGGCCATAAAGCGTTCCTGCGGCAGTTCATAGACTTCCTTGTTAAATCCCCGTACAAGATAACGGTCTGCCAGGAGTTTGAGTCCTTCATAGTTAAAAAGGTAGTCCCGTTTCGGTTTGATATAATCCCCCAATTCCTGGAGCTCATCTTCCGTATAGTCTGTCACAAAAAAATCAGCATATTTCTTCTTGTCAACCAGCATATGGATGAGATTGGAGAAATTCCCATAACCAAAGGCCTTATAACGGCGCTGGATGGCAGCCTCTTTATAGAGGTCAAAGAGGAACAGGCGGGCAGCCACAAACTGCCAATCCGGATTCATCTCCTGAAGGGGTACCCCGCCCCCTTCATGACGGGAGGGAATGACTTTTTCAATGGCCGTGCGGATCAAGGTCTGCTGGATCTGTTTCGTGGTCATACCATCGACAAACTGAAGCTTGGAATCCATTTCAAGCTCCATGGGATCGCATGAATCAAGTCCCAGACAGGCAAAAGCAATCATACGCTTGGTCTTTTCGACGGAAAGGGGTTCAAAATGCCCGTCCCGTTTGCGGATCATGATGTCCATAAGTGGCTTCCTTTCTTGTTCCTAAAAGTAAGAAAGACCACAAGATATAGTGGTCTTTGATTGTTTCTTTGGGTTCCTCATACATTATACGGGCTCATAGTCCATAAATCAAGTAAGAATTATTTTATGATTATTATTATAAAAATAGGAAACAGGACATTATTGTTGGGAAGCATGGACTCCATTTTTCTGACTGATTTCAAGAAGGTGCCAGACATCGGGCGTTTCAAAGCCATATCGCCAGGCTGCCGTCCCTGCCAGCTGATACTGTATTGCGAGACGGGACTTATAGTAGAGGCTCAAGGCATCTTCCTGCCAAAAGACATAATCCCTGCCGCCTTCCGTATAGGAAACCCGAGTCATCTTTTCCTCTGGGAGCCAGGTCTTCCGGAAGGTCGGAAGGTTCTTTTTATCATGAATGAGCTGCTGGGCCTGCCACATACCAAGGGTTCTCGCCCGATACTCCTTGGTGCCTTCCGGGGCCTCCCATAGGCGCATATAAAGTGGGAGACCAAATAGAAGTTTTTCCGGGGGAACGCCCTGGGCAAGAGTCTCTTGGACCTTCTTTTCATCCCAATTGAAAGAAGCCGTCGGTCCCGGCACTTTACTCAGCCGAGAAAATTGATCATACGTCATGAGAACAAGATAATCCACGCTTTTCGTCAAGGCCTTCCGGTCGTAGCAGCGGGACCAATTGGGATTGCGGCTGGGAGCTGTGACATCCATACTGAGGATCAGTCCCTTCTTTTGGGATTGACGGCGCAGATAGGCCATGAAGCTTGTGAGGGCATCACGATCTTTTTCATAGATGTTCTCAAAATCGATATTGATTCCATCAAAACCGTGCGTTTCAGCCTCTTTCAGGAGCTGGTCAATGATAAAGCGCTGGGCATGGGGGTCTTGAAGGAATTTATGAGTAAGATCCGGATCAAAGGAATTGGTCACAAGCGGCCAGACCTGGTACCCTTTTTTGTGGGCCCGTTCCGTATACCCTGGCACAGCCGCGCCTTCCACCTTTCCATATTCCCCCGTTACACGGTACCAACACGGCGAAACAACGGTCAGGCCTGGGACCTTGGGCAGCGATGAAAGATCCACGCTGGGATCATCCTTATGCTGCCAAACCATACTGATGGGATGCGTCAAGCTAGGCGCCGGTTGGGGCTTAGCTTGGCTGTCCTTTTTAGGGGTGGCGCAGCTTCCCATCCCTATGACAAAGGTGAGGAGTACAAGTCCCAACAAAAAAGAAATTTTTCGCATAGAAGCCTCCTGGATCATTGTTTGTCCTTATTGTATCAGGTACGAAAAAAGAGAGGCCATGAAGAAAATGAAATTCTCATTTTTTCACAGCCTCTCGTACATTTTTTATTTTCTGAAAGCGTCCGTCAGAGGCGGAACAATCTGTTTCTTACGGGACAGGACGCCGGGCATATGGAAGTGACCGTCAGCTTCAGGGTTGCCGAAGGCTTTTTCCAGGACGTCGCCGTTCTTGCCAGCCCAAAGAAGTTCCGTCACTTCCGTCATGATATCCGTAACCATGAGAAGGCTCGTGTCAGATTCACCAGAAGCCACCATTTTTTCCAGTGCGGCCTTCAATGCCGGCCATTTTTCCTTGGCTTTTTCGCCGTCCATGACGTTCACTTGGGCAACGGTGACTTTTCCTTGCGGGAAATCAAATTCCTTCATATCACCGTGGCAGATTTCATCAGGCGTGCTGCTGTTGATGGCAGAACCATGCTGCAGCATATCAAGGGCATAGGCTTTCGGATCCTTGATGCCGGCGATTTCAGCAAGTTCCAGACCAATCTTGCGGTCCGTTTCCGTTGTTGTCGGAGATTTGAAAAAGAGCGTATCAGAGCTAATGGCAGAAAAGAGCAGGCCTGCATACTGCGGCGGCAGGGCAATACCATTTTCCTTGGCCAGTTTGGCAATAATGGTAGAGCAGCAGCCCAGCGGTTCAACGCGCATATAAAGGGGTGCAGCCGTCTTCAGGCCGCCCAAGCGATGGTGATCGATGACTTCCTTTAGGTCCGCATCGGCAAGACCGTCTACAGCTTGGGATTCTTCGTTATGGTCGACGAGGATAAGCTTTTGGCCCGGTTCGACTTCTTCGATGAGTTTCGGTGCTTCCATCTTGAAGGCATCAAGAACGTATTGGGTTTCCTTGCTGACTTTGCCGGCTCTGCAAGCGACAGCCGGTACACCGAGCTGCTGTTTGACATAGGTATAGGTCAAAGCGCAGCAGATGGAATCCGTATCAGGGTTCTTATGACCCGTTACAATCGTCATGTTTTCCATGAATGAACTCTCCTTTTTACCTGTACAGAATTGTATATACACAAAATTATACCACAGTTGGCGCAAATCGTGCCATAAAATGCCGTGCCTCATGGAATCCGTCCATAGCGGCACTCGTGATGCCGCCGGCGTAGCCGGCTCCTTCACCGCAGGGGTAAAGGCCGCGGCAGTTCAGGGACTGTCCATTTTCTCCGCGTACAATGCGCAGGGGCGCGCTGGTTCTTGTTTCCACGCCTATCATAAGACCTTCCCGGCTGAAACCGGGCAGACGGCGTTCAAAATCACGGAGCCCGTTTTCCAAGGGATCGGTGACAAAGTTTGGCAGGATCTTTCTCAAATCATAGGGAACAAGGCCGCGCCGATAGGTTGTCTTAAAAGGAACGGATAGATCCGGTGCCGTATGATCCACAAAGCTACGGCTTGACTGGGCCGGAGCCCGGTAAGCGCCAGCAGCCCTGTAAGCAAGAGCCTCATAACGGCGCTGAAAGACCATCCCACCCAAAGGACCTTCGGGAAAATCGTCGGGTGTCACAGCAACAACAAGGGCACTGTTGGCCCGACCCGTATCCCTTTTGTAGGGGCTCATGCCATTTACGACAAGTCCTCCTATCTCAGAGCTGGAGGCAACGACTTTGCCGCCCGGGCACATGCAGAAGGAATAAACAGCCCGGCCGGACGCGTCATGATAGATGAGGGCATAGTCAGCAGCCCCCAGCTTCGGATGCGCGGCAAATGGCCCGTATTGAGCCTTGTTGATGAGGGCCTGACTATGCTCAATGCGCACGCCGACAGCAAATGCCTTGGCTTCCATATTGACGCCGCGGGAATAAAGGGCTTCATACGTATCGCGGGCGCTGTGTCCGCAGCAAAGGATGACGCCGTTTGTTTCGAGGCGTTCCCGGCCGTTTAGGGTAACAGCCGTCAGCCCTTTTTTCGAATCCAGATGAAAATCCGTCACCTGTGTTTCATAACGGATTTCCCCACCCGCCTTTTTGATGCGATGGATCAAGCCCGTGACCATGATGCGGAGACGGTCCGTCCCAACATGGGGCTTTTGTTCATACAAGATTTCTTCCGGAGCACCGGCGGCAACAAAGGTTTCAAGGATATGTCCCACAATGGGGTCATTGACCCGCGTCGTGAGTTTTCCATCGGAAAAGGTGCCCGCCCCGCCAGCGCCAAACTGGACATTGCTGACAGGATCAAGTTGTCCCGTTTGCCAAAATGTTTCCACATCTTTTACGCGGTGGGCAAGATCCCGTCCCCGCTCCACTACAAGGGGATGGTAGCCGTTTTCCGCAAGTTCGAGGGCAGCCATCAGCCCGGCAGGGCCAAGTCCCACCACGAGGGGACGCCCGTGCAGCTTTTCGCTTCCAATCTGGGGCTTTGGGGTCTGTGCCCTTTTATAGGGCAGGATGAGCTGCTTTTTTTCAAGACGGCTGCGTTCCCCATTGGTTAGCTCCAAATCAAGGAGCAGATGATAGACAAAGGTGATACTCTTCTTGCGTCGGGCATCGATGGCCTTTTTAAGGAGTGTCACGCGGCGGATCTTTTGGGGAACAATCCCAAGCTGCCGTGCCGCCGCTTCCTCTAGGGTGCGGCGGCTTTCAAGACCGACGCGGAGGTTATTCATTCTAAAAAGCATGGTTTATTGGTCCTTTTCGTTTTTCACGGTGATTTCAACAATGACATTATGTGTATCGGCAAGGACCTTGTCAGGAATCTGGAGAGGCATATTAAGCTCCACATTGCTTGTGATATTGTCAAGGACAATGGGGGCCGTCTTGATTTCCTTCAGTTCTCCCAGGACCTTGGGATCTGCCGTCAGGCGCACGGTCTGGGGCGTGATCTTGGTTCCGACCAGCGTGATGCCACTTGGCAGTTTACCCGAAAGATCGGCTTTGATAGGAAAATCGTTGGTCCCTAGCTGACGCACGATGGTGACCGTCGTCGAAACCTTGCTGGGCGTCACCTTGACATCGTACATTTCGCGGCCCAACTGGTCAACGGCCACGGCGGTCGCATCTGTTTCAAAGTTCTTATCGTGGTTTGAGATATCGACCATGACAAGGACCTTGGCCACTTGATTGATGCGCTCTTCCGCCCCGCTGATTTTCACCTGTAGGGGATTGAGATCCATCCGGCTTACGGTGATGCCGCTATGAGGTACGCCCACAATGCGCGCTTCCAGTTTCATCTCTTTTGAGACCTGTGTATCGATTTCAAGCTGGAGCAGACTCGGCGTGATCTCGATGACCTCGCCGTTCTTGACTTGGGCCGTGACGCGGTAGGTATTGCGTCCTTTGCTGGCCCCCTCAAAATCGATAAAGGCTTTTACATCCGCTGTGCGAAGCGCCGCAATCTGGCTTCGCGTTCCGCTTACGCGCACGTTGACCGTTTCAGGCAAATCCTTGACGAGCATGTCATCCTGAAGATGCACCGTCTGCAGGGGTACGGTAAAGCTACGGGTGGTGATTGGATTCTGTTCATTCATGACATAGACCCAAAGGATGGACGCAACGATGACGCACATGATCCGGGCCAGCCACGAATTTCTTGTTGGGTGTTTACTGCTTAGCATCATCATCGCCTCCTTTGCTGCGATCCTTGAGGCTCAGAAGCTTTGCCTTGATGGAATCTTTCCAGTTGAGCATGGGTTCCTTCATGACAGGACGCAAAAGGTCCTTCACGTCGCGGTGGGTCAGATAGCGCTGGAGTGCGCCGCCGCGGGCAAGGGAAATTGCCCCTGTCTCTTCACTTACGACAAGGATCAGGGCATCAGTCTGTTCCGATAGACCAATGGCCGCACGGTGCCGCGTCCCCAGCTCCTGGCTGAGGTTCCTCGCTTCCGTCAAGGGCAACAGGCAGCTTGCAGCTGCAATGCGGTCGCCGCGGACAATGACAGCTCCGTCATGGAGCGGAGTATTCGGAATAAAGATATTTTCAAATAGGGCCGTGCTGATCAGTCCGTCAATGCGGACGCCCGTTTCAATATAATCGTCAAGGCCTGTTTCCCGTTCAAAGACAATCAGGGCCCCAATCTTGTTGCGGGACAGATCATCAGCCGTCAAAGCCACCGATTCAAGCATGTTTTCTACCTGCATCTCATTAAGGACCGTGCTGCGGCGGAACAGTTTGCCTCGGCCAATCTGCTCTAGGGCACGGCGCAGTTCGGGCTGGAAAACAATAGGCAGGGCAAACATGACAATGGTCATGAATTTTTCAAGGAGCCAGTTGATCACATACAGATTCAGCCATTTGCTGACGAGCATGACCAAAAGCAGCATCAAAAGGCCCTTGACAAGGGACGCCGCCCGTGTGTTTTTCAGCATTTGGTAGAGCTTATTGAGGAAATAAGCAACCACCAAGATATCGATGACATCCAGGAAGGTGATGGTATGGATGAGATCTAGGACATGGGATTCCAAGGGTTTCGCCTCCTCAAGGTTCTGGATTGGTTAAATATTCCGTTCGACCAGTTCTTCAACCGGTTCATCCGTCTTTTTAAAAGGAATGTCTCCTTCATAAGCAAGGAAGGCCAAGGCATAACTGACGGCCATGGCAGAGCCCATCATGAGGCCCCTTTCGTCCATATCAAATTCCGGCGTATGGTGATTGGCCCCGCATCCAAGGTCCGTATTTTGAATGCCTGTAAAGGAAAGGACCCCTGGATAGAGCTTTTGGAAAAGGGCGAAGCTTTCGGACGCCATCCAAGGCGCCGCGTCAACGACAGCGTCTTTTCCAAGATCCCGCACAAGAGCCTTTCGTCCCAGCGCCGCGCAGGTTTCATTATTGCGCACCTCATAAAGGGCCTTGGGCATGTGGGTGATTTTATAGGAACATTGATAAAGGGCCGTAAGATGATCCAAGGTCTTTTTTAGATAGGTCTCAAAAAGGGACCCCGCTTTTTCATAGCTGAAGAAACGAGCCGTACCGCCAAAGGTGAGAGTACCGGGAATGACGTTGTACTGGTCACCACTATGGACAAAACCCAAGGAAATGGTCAGGCATTCAAAGGGGTCGACACGGCGCATCCGGAAGCTTGAAAGCTCACTATAAATCGCGTGAAAACAGTCAATCGGGCTCCGGGCAAGATCGGGCCGGGCTCCGTGACCAAACTGACCAGAAAGCTCGACAACAAAAGCGCAGCCTCCACTCATGACAGGACCAGGACAAAGCGATACGGTTCCAGCGGCCATATCCCAGCGCACATGGGTCGCATAGCAGCCATCGATGGAAAGCTTCAGGTCATGAACGATGTAGGGCAGGAGATTCCTAATGTCTCCACTTGTTTCCTCACCGCGTTCAAAACAAAAGACAATCTTGCCGACAAATTCATCCTTATGGGCGGCAAGGATGCGTGCCGCCGTAAGGGTCATGGCCATATGGCCATCGTGCCCGCAGGCGTGACTGACACCGGGGATCTTGGAAATACAGGCTTTGGGTTCTTGCAGGTTTTTCTCACTTTCCTTAATGGGAAGCGCGTCTGTATCACTGCGCATGAGGAGGGTTCTCCCCTTTTTCCCGCTGTCAAGGATGGCCAGAAGGCCCCCGTCAGGGACATTCACGGTTTCAAGGCCGAGGCCCTTGAGATACGATTCGAGGAAGGCAATGGTCTTTTCTTCTTCATTGCTTAGTTCCGGATATTCATGAAAATAACGGCGCAGACGGACCGTTTCCGCAAATTCCGCCTTTGCCTCGCTGAGGATGTTCATAGGCGTTCCTTTCATAATAAGACGCTGCTTGGCAGCTTATGAAGGTGCCCGTAGGGCCCTTCCGGAGACATAAAATTACAGTTTATTATACCATGAATTGCCGATTCTTCCATGCCTTTAGCCTCTTTGCCCCGCAAAAGTTCCATAAAAAGACACAACCTCCTTCCATAGGAAAAGAGACACTCACCGGTGCTTTTATTTTGGTTCTATAATAAATGTTGGGGTGAGGAAATATTCTTTCCTCACCCCATTTTTGC
>ERZ781275.457-NODE-457-length-47085-cov-4.028556_pt1 | contig 47085 bp, 45 predicted proteins | sample MGYA00375853_ERZ781275 | MGnify/ENA primary metagenome ERZ781275 (study PRJEB29790, sample SAMN03653691) | human gut metagenome | host: Homo sapiens | place: USA: Dallas, Texas | collected 2012-07-23 | study: EMG produced TPA metagenomics assembly of the Gut...
GGATATGCCGTGGAACTGATTGCCGATCAGCTGCAAAAGGACGGTCTGCAGCATGCCATTATCAACGGCGGCGGCAATATCCGTCTGGTTGGCGATAAACCGGATAACGAAGCCTGGTCCGTCGGCATCCAGATTCCCAATCTGAAAGCACAGTCCACCGATTCTTTGATCTCTGTAAAATCCAAGGGCGACACATCCTTTGTGACCAGCGGTGATTATCAGCGCTATTATACATATAAGGGTAAGATCATGCATCATATCATTGACCCTGATACCTTGATGCCTGCTCGGCACAGCCGTTCCGTTACGGTAATCACAGACAACAGCGGCATAGCGGACATCCTTTCCACAACGCTGTATACGATGAGCCATGAGGAAGGCGTAAAGCTGATCAACCGCCTGCAGAAGGAAGAAAACATTCAGGTTAATGCCATCTGGGTATACGATGATATCCAGAAACCGGAGGATGGTACGGATGCCATCAGTGTTAAGGGGTATCAAATTGTCTTTAGTGATGGTTTAAAGGATAAAATCAAGGAGAGCTGATGGACTGTTACCTGTAGGATTGGTAAAAGTCAAAAAAATCACCATGTTCCAGTGATTTGAACTGCATAGAGAAATCCGTCTTGTTTATACAATTCTGATTTTCGGCATTGAATTACTCTTTATGATTAGAGTCTGTTGATTTTATTGATTTCGAAGCATCCATGAAATGCATAAAAAGCAGAGGCTTTTATAAACAAAAGGTATAAACATTTTATAATATTATTGTTTCTTATGATATATGGTATATAGATGTTCATGCTGGTGAACAGTAGCTGTACACCAGCATGAACATTGTAGATCAGCTTAGGTGAAATTTGCTATTGATTTCTATCATAATGTTAATTTACTAAAAAAACTCACGATAGAGCCGTGAGTTTTTTTGTAAATTCTTTGATTATTCAATTCCCTATATGCTATACATTCATAAAGTTCAATAAATCCATTCGGATGTTGTAAAAGCATAAACCGATTTTGATTCTTTCCGATATACATTTTTGTATTTTTCTTAATGTGAACCCCTGTATAGTTTCTGCTAGCATATACAGCAATCTCTTCTTTAATCTTACCAACATACTGAAATGAATCTGGAATCGCTTCAAAGATATCTGGTTCAGTTACTGCTGCTGGTAAATAACGCATACCATTATAAATAAAATGTGGTGGATACGAGGCATCCTCAGTATTATTGCTGTCAAATTCATTCATTTCTTCACCAAGTTCCATCTTGTCTATATAGATAAAATGTAGTATCTTATTATCATGTTTAACGAATAATGAGTTGTCATTTTTTATTACCTTGTCCCCTATATATTTCTTAGCTGATTTTGTTACATTTAAGTTACTTATTGGAAATTCTTCTCGTGATACACTTTCTTTTATTACACCCAATTCTTGTCCATTTATTTATTCTGGAGTGTCTACATCACTTTTCCAATAAATCTTGTCTTGATAGAAAATGCCTTCAGGTAACACAAATGGCAAAGTTGAATCCGAATAAACAACCGGAGGTGATTTCTGAGGTGTAGAACACCCAGTTAATGTAATCATTAAAGCGAAAGTCAATACATATTTTAATTTCGTTTTAAAAATAAATGCTATTTCTTTCACCTCCACTGAATTATGAGTATCAAATATATCTTATCAAATATATTATTATATTTAATATACGTATTTGTCAATGCAAAACGATGAATATTGTATGCGAATACATAAAAGACCACATGAATATAGTGCTTTTAGTGATTTTTCACATGTGGCCTGTAATTCAAAGGATGATTCTGTATAATATATCCTTTATTATGCCTCATTTTTCAAAGAGCTGTGAATAGAAACTCTTTTTGTCATGCGTTTTTTTAGAATATACTTCATACTACAGGGTAAGATAAAATAAAAATCGCATCCGATTTGTTTTCATCCGCTTAACTTAATGGCATTGAAGGCTTTGTAGTCTATCATAATATGCAAAAGAATCTGCCGCATCTTCAGAACAGATTCTTTTTCTACTCTAGAATATCTTGTTTCCTCACTCCTGCATATACGTGTGATAGTAATTCAGAGCCTCGATACGATTCGTAACGCCAAGCTTGCTGTAGATGTTGAGAACATGCGTTTTCACCGTTGCCAGGGATATATACAGATGCTCGCCGATTACCCTGTTGCTGTTTCCCTGCGCCAGTTCCCGCAGCACCTCCAGCTCCCGTTCGCTCAAAACGGCATCCTGTAAAGGAATTTCCAGACTCTTCCAAAAGGTGCATTCCCGCGGACTTGCCTTTTGCAGACAGTCTTTGATAAAGGCAGCATTCCCGCGCCAGTACTTTTTCATATACAGAAACGGCAGTCGTATTTCCTGCTCCGCCGCGTAGGTCAACGCTTCGATAAACAGATTTTTGATACTCTGTTCCTCCTGTGTCAATCTGCACAGCTTGATAATACATGCCTCTATCAGGGAATATCTGCATTGTGTCCTTCGCGCCTCCTGCAATACGGCATCAATGAGCGTCATTGCCTGCAATGAATCCCCCTGATCGCACTGAATCATCGCATACAGCAGCTGTGCATCAAAATCGTCCGGCTTCTGCACACGGCAGGCACGATGAAACTCATGAATCAGCGGATGCTCCGGCTTCCATACATATACGATTTTTAACAGTGAGGACATCAAAAGCACATTATCATACAGCCGATCACCGCGTAATGTTTCCAGCAGCTGCAGTCCGCGCTCATCACGCATCGCACAATACAGCTGTGCTCTGGTAAAGCTGCCGGCACGCTGTATGCTGAACAGCGCACGTGTATTTGTTTCATCACATAAATCCAGCGCCTGCTCACTTTCCTGCGTTTTCAGCTGTTTCATATAGATTCCGGCAATTCCTACATAATAAGACGGCTTTTGAAAGGAAAGCTTCTGCAGCAGCACCTTCAGGCGGTCATAGGCCGATAAAGCCTGTTGAAATTCTCCCAGCGCTTCATGAATCTGAGATCGTATCAGATACAGCATGCTTCCGGTATACATATTTTGTGTTGCTGTATAAATATCCTCAATGAGGGACAGATAACGGCGGCACTGTCTGGTATCATGCAGCATAGCCAGAAGAAACGCATCCTTCAGCAGCAGAAAGCTTTTCGTAACATCCGATAAGGGAAGCTTCATAAGCTCATCCAGCGGCATGATGGTCATCGTTTCATTCATATAATCGCCGTTCATGATTGGCATCGTACACTGAAACGCCAGAAAGGTAGGATCCTCATTCATCGCTTCACAGATGATCGGATACATGCGCCGGCAGGCGACCTCTTCAAAATTCGCATAATAATAGAAGAAGTATTGATACGCAAAATCAGCCCGGCTGCAGATTACATCCAGCGGTATTCTGGACAGATAATAGAGAACCCGGTGGTCCTGTGGTGTTTGGGACAACATCTCCATAGCATGCACATAATCCTCACAGGCCAGATAATGACGAACGCATTCCTGATAATTTCCGACTTCCCGATATGCCTCCGCTGCTCGTATATGCAGTGCCTTTTTCTTTTCCGGCGAACGAATCAGCAGCTGCTGCAGATATTCCTTCAATATATCATGAAAGCAGTAATGCTGAGTTTCCTCATCCAGGATGATCAGGATGAAGTGCTTTTCCATGATGCTTTTCAGACAGGCGTCCGTATCCATATCCTGCAGATAAACCTGTAGAAAGGCAGCATCGAAGGAATCCAAAATGCTGAGTGCATACAGAAACGCCTGCTCCTGAGCACACAGCGGTTCAAAGATTTCTTTTGTAATATAGGCATGCAGCAGATGATCGTCCTTCATGCAGGACACATCCTGCAGCTTCTTTACACCTGCCATGGATTGCAGCTGCAGACCGCCAATCCAGCCATGCGCTTTTCTGCACATGCTGCGCAATACGGCATCCTCTTCCTTCAGCTGCAGGGTCACTTTGAGAAAGTGCAGTTCCTCTTCCTCTTCAAACAGCAGATCGTCCTGTCGAAGAAACACAAGAGCATCCTCCATAGCGAGATCTGATAAGTAGATATCCGGCAGCCTTCGTCCACACAGAATCACACGCAGAGAATCCTGCAAATGATGCAGAAACCAGGATAACAAATTTAGTAAAGCTTTATCCTTCAGCACATGCACATTGTCAAACACCAGTATAAAATCACCTGTACAGGATAGTTCCACAAGCTCACGCAGCCAGACATCCGGTTTGTTTGCGAGCAGCGCCCTGCCCATATGCTGATAAGCTTCCCCGCTTATCGCAGGGGCAAGTGCTTCCAGCAAATAGCTTTCAAACAGCTCCGTATGGTTGCATTCCTCATCCAGGCTCAACCACAGCACCGCATGCTCACGCTGAGAAAAATAGGTTGTCAGCAGCGTGGTTTTTCCACTTCCCGCAGTTGCATACAAGCCGATAACGCGGTGTGCAAGTCCTGCATCCAGCCACTGAAACAGACGTTCGCGCAGCAGAGCGTTCGCCCTTGGCTTCGGCATGCACAGATTACGAGACAGCAGTTGTTTTTTCATCATGGTCATCACCTGCCTTTCTTTATGATACACCAGTGTTCGCTACCTTTGCAATCAGTTCCCTGCTCTTTTATGAACATGCTGTACAAAAAGCGCTGCCCCAAACAGAATGACTGCCCACAGCAGAACAAACACAAGATGCTCCACAGCCTGCGATGTCAGCCCTGCTTCCAGCGACTCGCTCAGCTGCAGAACGGCCTTGGTCGGCAGCATAGATGCAATCGTATCCAGAATACCTCCTTCATTTGCCACCTCATAAAATCCGCCGGAGATAATGGATGCCAGCACAGCAAGTGCGCTTCCCAGCATATTTGCCGTATCCTTCTGCGCAAACAGCGTATTCAGAAACAGGGCGAAGGCCGTCGCAAACAGGGATAAGACAAACAGCAGTCCGGCATAGACCGCAAGTGAGAAGCCGATGTCAATCCCCACTATGCAGTACACGGCAAGCGTGAGCAGCGCAGGCAGGGTCACAGAGAGCATGGTAAACAGGATCATTCCGCCCAGATAGCTGGAAAAGGTTATCGGAGAGAGCAGAATACGCTCCATACGCCGCAGCTCCTTGTCCTCGCCATACTGCATCATATAGACCAGTGACTGCATAATAGCAAACATCATAACAAAGCCAATGACACAGGTTCCTACACCACGCTGCTTTTTATGCTGTGAGGAGCCGATTTGTCCCTGTAATGCGTTGTTCAAATCCTGCTTGAATGCATCTGATTTCACAGAGGTAACCGACAGGCTGCCATCCTTGTGCACCTGTACAAATGCATCGTATTCCTGTGCCACAAGACGTGATTTTGCAACCGCCTCCTTTACATAGGTGACACGCAGCGTATCACTGCTTTTCCATATATGCTGTTCACTTTGTACAGCGATAGAACCAAGACTGGTGTTCAGGGAGGAAACATACAGCGCCACAAAGATAGCGGCAATGCTTAGCACCAGATATACCACAGCACTTCCCTTTTCACGTTTCAAACGGACAAACGCCTGTTTCATAATCGTTATCATACGATACAGTCCTCCTCTTTGAACAGTCTTTTGCATACTAGCAGCAAAACAGCACTCAATCCTGTAAGCAATGCAATCGTCCACAGACCCGATGTGATGACATCATCGTATAGCGCCTGAAACGATGCCGTGATCACCCATTTCATAAAGGACAGTCTGCTCAGTATGGACGCAAATGAGCCAAAGCGGTCCAGTGAAAAGAAAACGCCACCCAGCACGCCGCATATCGGCAGTATGATGGTGATTACCTGATTGGCCAGATGCTCGCTGTGAAACAGCAGACACATCAGGACACCGAATATGCACGAGAACAGCTCCAGTGCCAGCAGCATACCGATCAGCACTGCCGTATGCTTCACCTGTAAGGAGAACACCAGTACACAGACAAACGCTGTCAACAGATGCAGCAGACTGGAAAACAGCCAGGATGCAGCTATTTTACTGCGGTACAGCAGATGCGGATGCAGCGGTGCATACAGAATCCGCATATTCCCGGCACGCAGCTTCTCCTCCATAAAACTGTTGGCGGCAATCGTTGCGGAATTTGCGGCACAGTATACCAGAAAGGTCACAAAATAATAGGCGTAAGAGGACACCTCTTCTCCGAACAAATCCCGGCTCAGATACCCCATTACAACGACGAGCAGAAAGGGAAACAGCGTGCTGTAGAACACCCACATCGGATTGATCAGCAGATTATGCAAATCCTGCTTCAATAATATCAAACGTTCCATATCCAACCCTCCTAGTCTCTCAGACGGCGTCCGGTCAGCTCCAGGAATACCGTCTCCAGATTGATGCTTTCACAATACAGATTACGGATGACCAGCTTACTGCGCATGGCAGTTCGTATGATTTCATCCAGATTCTCCACATTCTTCAGCGTGGAAATACATAGCTGCGATTCCTTTTGTACGACCTCCTGCACACCCTCAATGGCATAGAAGGCATCCAGGCAGTCTGGCGGCAGCTCCTCCACCTCCATAATATAGGAACGCTTTGCCTCCAGGCGTTCCTTCAACTCCTCCTTCGTTCCCTGTGCGAGCAGCTTCCCGTGATCCATGATGATGATCCGTGTAGATATTTCCTCCACCTCCTCCATGTAATGTGTCGTATACAGAATTGTCATTCCTTCATCACGCAGCCGCTTGATAGAAGACAGGATGTGATTGCGGGACTGCGGGTCGATTCCCACGGTCGGCTCATCCATGATGACCAGCTTGGGATGATGTGCAATCGCACAGGCGATATTCAGTCTGCGCTTCATCCCCCCGGAGAAATGCTTCACTATCTCATTGCCACGATCCTTCAGACCGGCAAACTCCAGCGCCTCCTCCACGCGTTGCTTCAACAGCTCTTTACGCAAGCCGTACAGGGAGGCAAAAAACCGTACGTTTTCCCTTGCACTCAAATCCTCATATAATGAAATATCCTGCGGTACAAAGCCGATTTCGCGAAGAAACTTCGTCCTTGCGGTCTTTAGACTCTGGCCTTCGTAAAACAGCGTATCCCTCTCATAGGGATATATCCCCCCGATCATGTGAATCGTGGTACTCTTACCGGCACCATTCGGTCCCAGAAGACACAGTATCTCTCCCTTTTGTACATCAAACGATAAATCATCCACAGCTGTGCGCCCCTGAAAGCTTTTGTGCAGATGTCGTATATTCAATAGCTCTTTCATAAGTTCCTCCTGATCCATCCTTGGACAACCGTATTGTATAAGAAGGCGCAAAAAAAGGAATCAACCGTTGGGATGATTCCTGGTATGATTATTTTACTTCCCGTGTCCAGCCATAGGTATCCGCTACATCGCCCCATTGGATACCGGTTAAGGTATCGTACAGCTTCTGAGTCAGATCACCGGTCTTAAAGTCATTGATCACCGTGATTTCCCCCTTGAAATTCAGTTCTCCAACCGGAGAAATAACAGCCGCTGTTCCCGTACCGAAGGCTTCCTCCAGACGGCCTTCCTTTCCTGCCTGCATCAGTTCATCAATAGCGAGATGGCGTTCCTCCACCTCATAGCCCCAAGAGGTTAACAGCTGCAGAATAGAATCTCTGGTAACACCCGGCAATACCGTTCCATCACAGGGTGCCGTAACGATTTTATTATCAATTTTGAACATAACGTTCATCGTTCCGACTTCCTCTACATACTTTCGCTCTACACCATCCAGCCAGAGCACCTGGGTATAGCCCAGCTTTTCAGCCTTGACCTGTGCAGCGATGCTGGCCGCATAGTTTCCGCCGCATTTCGTGAACCCGGTGCCCCCCTTTGTAGCACGTACATATTCATCCTCTACATAGATTTTCACAGGATTCACCCCTTCCGGATAATATGCTCCGACCGGGGAAAGCAGAATCATGAATTTATAGGCATTGCTGGGATGTACGCCTACCGCTGCTTCCGTCGCAAACATAAACGGGCGAATATATAAGGAAGTACCCTCTGCGGTTGGAATCCAGTCCTGTTCATATTTTACAACGGCAGATACCGCCTCCACAAACATCTCCTCATCCATTTCCGGCATACAGAGACGGCGATTGGAATTGGCAAATCGACGGGCATTCATCTCCGGGCGAAACAGCAGCACCCGGCCATCCTTTGTCTTATAGGCCTTCAGTCCCTCAAAGGTTTCCTGTGCATAATGCAGAACCAGACTTGCAGGATCCATGCAGATCGGCGCATACGGCTCAATTTTGGCATTGCACCAGCCCTTCTCTGCTGTCCAGTCCATCGTAAACATATGGTCGGTAAAGATTTTACCAAAGCCCAGATCACTGTTCCAGTCCGGTTTTTCTTTTCTCTGTGCTGCTTCTATAATTTCGATATTCATAACATATCCTCCCTAATCATAACTTCTATGTTTCATAGGTTACACCCTTTTTGCAATTTCGTCAACCTCATTCTTTCATATTTTTACATTCTCTCTCATTTTTATTTCACAATGCTCCGGTTTTCTTCACAGCACTGCCGTATACTGCTTTATCGTTCAATTATGCAAGCGCAATGTAATGGTATTAGTAGAATATGTAACAGTTGTAAATTTATATATAATATTTCATTTTCTTTCAATAAGGTGTTGACAAGCGATATGGCACGGTGTAACATAGAAAACAGCCAATATACTTTGACAAGCAAAGAACAGGATAACACGGATGTATCCCTGTACAAAGAGCCTGTGCTGCTGAGCAATGGGATGGGTATGTCCGCTTCCCCCTGACGAGGGCCTGCAAGCTGCGAACTCAACGCACGCCATTGTGCCGATAAGGGAATCGATCTTACCATGATATAGAGATTGCATCTATAAGGGATGCAGCGTATATCTGCCGATGAGATAAGCTTCGCTCTTGGGAAAGTGTTCGAACAGGCACGCTATGTGGTATCGCGCAAACAAACGTTTTCGTCTTAGATCAGGGAAATTATAAGAGGAAAGCGTTTTTTTCTATATTGGCAAGGGAAAGAAGGAAATTTTGTATGAATGGATTATTAGTGTTAGGTATAGCAATCGTCGTTCTGGCTGCCGCATACCTTCTCTATGGACGCTACTTGGCAGCCTCATGGGGAATCGACCCAAAGGCAAAGACTCCGGCATGCGCCAGAGAGGACGGGGTAGATTTTGTCCCGAGTAACAAATGGGAAGTATTTGCGCACCAGTTTTCCTCCATCGCAGGAGCCGGCCCGGTCACAGGGCCTGTCATGGCCATGATGTTTGGCTGGCTGCCGGCATTCCTGTGGATACTGATTGGAGGAATCTTCTTCGGTGCCGTACAGGATTTCGGCTCCCTGTACGCATCTGTCAAGTCTCAGGGAAAATCCATGGGACAGATTATTGAAGCTTATATCGGAAAGACAGGCAAGAAGCTCTTCTTTCTATTCTGCTGGCTGTTTACGCTGCTGGTGATTGCCGCCTTTGCGGATATGGTAGCAGGTACCTTTAACGGATTCTCTGCACAGGGAGCCCGGCTGAAGCCGAACGCCTCTGCGGCCTCCATCTCCATGCTGTATATTGCGGTTGCCGTTGCGTTCGGACTGTTTTTGAGAAAAACCGGAATCAGCGGATGGAAGCAGGCTGGAATCGGTATCGCGCTGATCATCGCCATGCTGGCGGCAGGTATTGCCTTTCCGATGTATTTCAGCAAGCAGACATGGATTTATGTTGTTTTCGTGTATATCTTCTTCGCCTGCATTACACCGATGTGGCTGTTGAAGCAGCCAAGGGATTATCTGACCACCTTCTTGTTTGTCGGTATGATTGCCGCAGCCGTGATTGGTGTACTGATTTCCAATCCGACCATTTCCACACCGGCCTTCACCGGCTTCACGTCTGCGAATGGAAGCTATCTCTTCCCTACGCTGTTTATCACGATTGCCTGCGGTGCTGTCAGCGGCTTTCATTCTTTGGTATCCAGTGAGACAAGCAGCAAGCAGATTCGCAATGAGAAGGATATGCTGCAGGTAGGCTACGGCTCTATGCTGCTGGAATCTCTGCTGGCAATTCTTGTGATCGTCATTGTCGGCTCCTTGACCTCCCTCGCGGCAAAGGGGGTATTAAACAGTGAGCTGGCAGGTATGGCAATGGCAGAAACAGCAACACCGTTTACGAAATTCTCAGTCGGTGTCACCGGACTCATCAGCAAGCTCGGACTGCCGCAAGAGGTTGGATTGTGCATCATGACAATGTTTGTCTCCGCACTTGCGCTGACCTCGCTGGATGCTGTCGCAAGAATCGGACGGCTTTCTTTCCAGGAGTTGTTTGAGCCAACACAGGACCACACACCCTCCACTGTACAGCGCTTTTTGTGCAATAAGTATGTGGCGACCATTCTGAAACTGGCAGGCGGCTATCTGTTATCTCTGGGCGGCTACAATCATATATGGCCGTTGTTCGGTTCTGCAAACCAGCTGCTTGCGGCAATGGTGCTTATCGCATTGGCCGTATTCCTGAAGGTGACCGGGCGTAAGGGCTGGATGCTGTATGTTCCAATGACCATCATGCTCATCGTGACAATGACCTCATTGGGAATGTCGGTATATGAAAGCTGCATGAAGCTGTTTGTGAAGGGCGGCTTTGTCTTTATGACAGATGGGCTGCAGCTGATTTTCGCTGTTCTTCTGATGGCGCTGGGGCTGATGATCACCTTCTGTTCCGGCAAAAAGCTGTTTGCCCAGGATGAGGATGAGCAGTCCGCAAGCCAGCTGGCAGAGAATCAGGCCTAGTGCCTTGGATGCATTCTGAAACAAAACATTATATTGCGCTGTGCAAAGCATCGTCATCAAATGATAGTGTTCGATGTAAATGAGAGCGTTTTATGTAAATGATAGTGTTCTATGTAAGAAATCTCCGATTTGTTGAAAATCACTTCAGCGAATGGAGATTTTTTTTGAATAAAGAAGCCGTCCTGAGCGGTGAAAATCTGTATGCATATCCGCCTGCAGATGCTACCATAGCCTTGCAAGGACATACCGTATGCCTGTAAGATACAGCCGCATAGTTCGTTGTCATTCTCCTCATACCAATACGGGTCAAGCTTTTTCATTTCCCTGTTTCTTACCAACGCTTTCCTTTGGTCCGTATCTTCTTCGTATGAGTAGCATCCGATGCGCCTGTCAGCACGCCTATATATTTTTATAATGATGCTTACAAAAATACTAACTTTTGTAAAATTATGATATAATCTGTCTGACAATAGAGCTTGACGTGATGACAATGCATGATGAAACAATACGTAAAATTTCGATTCACAAGCACCGTAACAGAGCCTGACTCATCGTACGTAACATCGTTTCCGAAAAAATCCTTGCCCTCGATCCGCAAGCTCCGCAATACAATGAGGACATATTATGACAATAGAAATCAAGCATAACCAGAGCTTCTGGGAACAAGGCCCCCAGAATGCAGAAGAAATACACGCGACACAGCAGCTGCAGACCGGTTTGTATACTATACGGAAAGACACCCATATCGGCATCACATGGGAAGAACACGAGCAGGATACGGTATTCGTCCTGTATCTGCTGGATGGTGAAATGCAGTTTCAGTCCAGCAGGGAAACCTTTATTCTCAAAAAAGACGACAGCGCATTGTTCACCTATGAAGAATCTGCTATCCACGGTATATCCAGAACACCGGCAAAGCTGATGCTGTTCAGTACCAGCGGCTCTTATCAAAGAGTCAATGAAACCAATGCCTGCTTTGAAAAGCTGCGTGAGGTAGAATTGAAGGATGTCTACACGATTGGACATAGCAAACGTGTCAGCAATCTAGCGATGTCCATCGCTCTGCAAATGGATCCTTCCTATGATATTTTGACGCTTGGTGTTGCCGCAACCTTCCATGATCTTGGTAAATACTATACACCGATTGAAATTCTGCAGAAGCCGGGACGTCTGAATGCTGAGGAGTTCTCCATCATCAAGCAGCACCCACAGGCATCCTGGCAGCTGCTGATGGAATCACATGGTGAAAACATAGCGGAGATCGCGCTGCAGCATCATGAACGCATGGATGGCAGCGGTTATCCCCGCGGTCTATTAGGCGATGCGATTTTGATGGATGCACGCATTGTTGCCGTTGCGGATGTATTTGATGCCATAACCAGCCGGCGCTCCTACAACAGTCCTGTAAGCTATGAGCAGGCGCTCTCTGTAATGGAACAGGAACGGCAGCTCTATGATCCGGATGTACTGCATGCGCTCCATGTTTTAGTAGAAGAAAAACGATTATCCATACAATAAATATACAATGATAGAACCGGTACAGCCGGTTCTTTTTTCGCCTTTTATGAATCGTCTATCTTATCAGTAACCGGCAGCCTGATAAAGCTGTGGCTGTTCGATGCATATACAACAGCTGTCAGCTGAAAAAGGCATCTGCCGTCCGCAATTCACGGTATACAGATGCCTGCTTATTTCAATAACTTATGCTTTTTTCTTCATTTCCTCCAGCTGTTTTTCAACGATTGCATACTGGGAACGATATCCCTCCAGCTTTTCACGCTCTGCGTTTACTTTTACCTCAGGAGCCTTATTCACAAAATTCGGATTGCTCAGCATCCCTTCTCCGCGTTTGATTTCCTGCTGTAGACGCTTGATTTCCTTACTGAGCTTTTCAATTTCCTCTTCCACATTGATGATTGCGGCGAGCGGAACATTCAGCGTACCGTTTAGAATTGGGCGAACGGCCATTTCCACAGCACTGTCCTCACTGATCCATGTCGCATGGCACATCTTTTGCAGGATGGCATTGATATAGGATACACTCGGCATGTTGTTTCCGTTTTCATCCCGTATGATGACCTCGATATCCATGCTTGGCTTCAGATTGTAATCCACCTTCAGACTGCGCACTGCCTCGATCATTGTAATCAGCTGACGAATCGCTGTCATTTCCTCTTCGCTCATCATAGCATCCACTGCACATGGCCATGCTTCCAGATTGATGCTTTCTCTGGTATGCGGAATTGCCAGATAAATTTCCTCCGTCACAAACGGCATGAACGGATGCAGCATACGTACGATACCGCTCAGCACCGTTACCAGCGTGGACTGAGCCGCCTTGCGCAGCGTTTCATCATCGCTGGAAAGACCTGCCTTGCTCAGCTCGATATACCAGCTGCAGAAGTCATCCCAGACAAAGCTGTACAATTCATTTCCTACCAGCGCATACTCGTACTTCTCCATATTCGCTGTCACGTTTTCCAGCACCTCATTGAAGCGCTTCAAAATCCATTTGTCAATCATGGAGGCATTGCTCAGATCGATGTCGGAAACCTCCATATCCTTTGGAATCTGCATGAGGACAAAGCGGCTTGCATTCCATATTTTATTGATGAAGTTAGCACTTGCCTCGACCTTTTCATCGATGTAGCGCAAATCCTGTCCCGGTGTGGAATTGGTTGTCAGGAAGAAGCGCAGCGCATCTACACCGTGATCCGCAATCACATCCATCGGGTCGATGCCGTTGCCCAGCGACTTGCTCATCTTACGTCCCTGTGCATCCCGTACCAGACCATGAATCAATACATCCTTAAACGGACGATTGTGCATGCAGTAGCGTGTCTGGAAAGCCATACGGGCAACCCAGAAGAATATGATATCATAGCCGGTCACGAGCACATCATTCGGGAAATAACGGCTCAAATCATCGGTTTCATTCGGCCAGCCCAGCGTGGAGAACGGCCACAGCGCACTGGAGAACCAGGTATCCAGAACATCCTCATCCTGTACCCAGTTTTCCAAATCCTTTGGATCCTCCATCCCTACATAGATTTCACCGGTTTCCTTATGATACCAGGCAGGAATGCGGTGTCCCCACCACAGCTGACGGGAAATGCACCAGTCCTCGATGTTTTCCAGCCACTGATGGAAGGTCTTTTCAAAGCGCTGCGGATAGAAGTTTATTTTCTGATCTGTGATCGTTTGGTTTTTCAGCACCTCTGCAGCAAGCGGCTCCATGCGAACAAACCACTGCTTGGACAGATACGGCTCCACGATAACACCGGTTCTTTCCGAGTGTCCGACCTGGTGCATATGCTGTTCAATGTGATCGACAACACCGTCCTGTTCAAAATCGGCAACCAGTGCCTTGCGGCAGGCAAAACGATCCATTCCTTCATATTTGTGTGCCATTTCATTCATCGTTCCATCCGGATGCATACAGATCGGCATTGCCAGATGGTATTTCTTTGCCAGAGCAAAGTCATTCGGATCATGTGCCGGTGTACATTTCATAACCGCCGTACCAAAGGACATGTCGATATAATCATCCGCCATGATCGGCAGCTCTTCCCCATTGGCAGGATTGATGACATGCATTCCGACGATATCCTTGTAACGCGCATCCTCAGGATGTACAAAGATCGCCTGATCCGCAAACATGGTTTCCGGACGAGTCGTCGCAATTACGAGCTCTTTTCCGGTTTCCACTACCTTGTATTTGAAATAATACATCGCACCTTCAATTTCCTTATGTATAACCTCAATATTGGAAAGCGCTGTTTTGGCCTGCGGGTCCCAGTTGATAATACGTTCTCCCTGATAGATCAGACCATCCTTATATAAGTCCACAAAGACCTTGCGTACAGCGTCACTCAGCCCCTCATCCAGCGTAAAACGCTCTCTGGAATAGTCCAGAGACAGCCCCAGCTTCGCCCACTGCTTGCGAATTGTGGAGGCATATTCCTCCTTCCATTCCCACGCACGGTCAAGAAATTTTTCACGCCCGATATCATAGCGGGAAATTCCTTCGGATTTCAGACGTTCATCCACCTTTGCCTGCGTCGCAATACCGGCATGATCCATTCCCGGCAGCCACAGCATGTCATAGCCCTGCATACGCTTGTAGCGGGAAACAATATCCTGCAGGGTGGTATCCCATGCATGTCCCAGATGCAGCTTTCCGGTTACATTGGGTGGTGGTATTACAATGCAGAAGGGGTCCTTGCTCTTATCTCCTGCTGTGAAATAGCCGTGATCGATCCAGCTTTTGTAGTGATCCATCTCTACGTGGAGATGATCATACTTCGTATCTAATGTTTTTCTCATAACGCACTTCTCCTTCATGTTTTCTGAATGCTTCTGTAGGAAGCTACTTTAAAGGAATATCCTCCTTCAATATACTCATCAATATCATATCGTGATACCTGCCATCCTGTAGCAGGGCAAGCTTGCGAAGAATTCCCTCCTGAACAAAGCCGCAATGCCGTAAGACGGCAGCACTGGCCAAATGCTCCACCGCCACATATGCCTCCAGACGCCGCAAACCGACATGGGCAAAGCCTGTTTTCACCAGGGCAGCAACGGCTTCCCTCATCAGTCCCCGGTTCCAGTAATCCGCATGCAGCAGATAGCCGATTTCCCCGATATCCCCATCAACGGTGTGAATATCGAGATTTCCAATCACCTTGTCGTCCTGCTTATGTACCATGACCCAGGCCTGCGGTACCCCGCGCTTTTCTGCTGTAAGGAAATAGCCGCGGATACTGTTCAGTGTTTCTTCTATATCCGTATGAGGCTGTATGGATAGATACCGCATGACCAGCGGATCGCTGTAATATGCAAACATATCGCAGACATCTTCCTCCTCCATAGGACGAAGCAGCAGTCTTGCTGTTTCCACACAAGGCATATCCAAACGCATACGATCACCTCCCGCATATAAAAAAAGCGTCCCGCAAAGGACGTTTTCACGTGGTACCACCTTATTTTACACAGCTGTGCTGTGCCTTGACCACGTTAACGCCGTGCTTTACGAATACTCCTACTCCTCTTTCAGAATATCTGCTCCAAGACTACCTTCCCACAGCTCCAGCACTTTCTTCCACCAGCCGAAAGCTCTCTCTGCCTGAAAATCTGCGGTACTCCTTCTTTTCTAACGCATTTCCTTTTCTATTATAAACAAAAGACCTGCGGTTTTCAACCTCTTTTTTATTTTGAGACCCCAAAAGATACCGGAAGAAAACGATTTAACACCCTGCACAGATACCATACACCACCCTTGTTTCAACAGCAGACCAGAGCACTTTCCAATTCTTATGGCATATGGAATGCTGACGGTAAAGATATGCATGCTTAGCAGTCACCGCTTCCTACAGCCCTGATACACCATGTGCTGGTTTTAGGCTTTGATGCTGACGGCGGGGATACAGCAGATACCAAGACAAGAGCACAGGGAAGCAGGCCTTCCTGCAATCAAAAGAAGCAGGAGTCCTGCCAAGCGAATTTCAAAGTAATACACAAGTATATAAAAAGACAAAAGCATTGGCGTTGATGCTTTTGTCTTATCAAATGGTTACCTTTGTAAAGCTGCTGTCTATGAGGTCGGCATAATCAGACTGCGGGAAGGATCACCAGTGTACGCTCATTTACTTCCTTATTGTTATTCGCCATGCGCAACGCGTCCTCCTTCACATCATAGCGCTGTGCTATGGTTGCATAGGAGTCATTCCCTCTTGCGACAACCATACGGTAGGATGTATACGTTGTTTCATCGTCTTCAAACAAATCTTCAAATTCCGACATCGCAGTGGTATCCAATTCCTGTGATGCCGCTTCCTCCTCAGCCGTTTCCTCAGTATCCTGCACGCCTGCAGCAGACAGCTGTTCTAATGCATGCAGGGTGTTGTCCTGCGGCATTGTATAGGCAGATGTGCTCTGTGCGCTCTGCGGTTCTGGTGCGGTATATTCCGGCTGTACCGCTTCCTGTGCCGCAAGCCTCTGTTGGGCAGGTGCGCTTTGCTCCTGCAAGCCATGAATGCCCATTAAAATCGTCAGGTTCAATCCACCATTGGCAGGAACACTCTGATATTCCTGAATATCGAGATAAAAGCGCTCCTGTGACAGCTTGTGATTGGGCGCAAGTACATCCATATCCAATACTTCCTCATACTCCTGCAGTTCTCCCTCATCATTCACGTAGCTTCCCTGTACACGAAGGGGACCTACCGCACGAATACCCTCAGCTTCCTTCTGGTATTCCAGTGATTCCCGTACCTGCAGGGAACGCGGCTCCTTGACCTGATCTGCGAACTGCAGCTCTTTTTCTATTTTCATTGTTTTCATAGCGTAGCCTCCTATCATTATGTATGCCGCAGAAACTCAAAGTATGCATGTACTCGCAGATTCCCTGCAGGGATGGCCGCTGTCCTTAATTTCTTGGTCTTTCTCTGTCCACAAGTGACAAAATATGATAGAATGGATTGGAAAGAAATGAGGATGTTAACATGATTACCATTGAAAGAACAAGTGTAATGAATTTTGAAAATGCCATTCGTGGTGCCCGTAATCCGATGAACAGCTGGAATCGTATGGATAGCTTTTATGATGAGCAGGGGAATTTCATTATGGGTCCAAACGATCTGAATCTGGCACAGCGCCTGGCACGTGCAGGCAGCGATCACCGCAAATTCATCCGTCAGATATTTGTTTCTGTCGATTTTACTGCTCCACTGTACTGGTGGAAGGAATACGATACATACAAGGTGGCAACCGTGGCCAATTCCACCTCCACCATGCACAAGATTGCCAGTAAGCCCTTTACGCTGGATGATTTCTCCCATGAGCGTATGAATGCACAGGCACAGGAGGCGCTGTCACATACCGTTTCCGTTCTGGAAGCACTGCGTAAAGAGTATTTGGAAACAAAGGATAAGGAAACCTGGTACAGCATGATTCAGCTGTTGCCAAGCAGCTACCATCAGATGCGCACCTGTACGCTGAATTATGAAACGCTGATGAACATTTATTATGCAAGAAGAAACCACAAGCTGGATGAATGGCATACCGTATGTGACTGGATTGCATCACTGCCCTATGCCAAAGAGCTGATTCTTGCGGTAGAAGAAAAATAACATGAAAAGACAGAATGCGAGCCGTCTTCAGCAGACCGCTTCAGCTTCTGTCTTTTTTCTGTTTCTGATTATAGCGGTAGGACAGAAATGCCGGAAGCCCGACAAAGCCAATGCATAACGCAGCGATCTGTACACCGCTTTGGTGCATCGCATATCCGCACAGCATGAAAAATGCTGTTGGAAAGCTCATATAGCCGCAGATGCGATGTGCATACCGCCATGTATTTTCATTTGTCGTCGTCCATGGCAGACGAAGTCCCAGATGACGATTAAAGGGGAGCTTTGGAGCAGCATTCCCATATACCAGCACCAGAAACAGCACCATGAAAAACTGCAATTTTTCTTTTACAACATCAGGCAGCTGTCCGCATTCATACCATACTGTGATTCCCGCCATCATAAGGATGAAGAACATGGATAGCATAGCCATTTCCCGGACGGTACGGTTCTTTGGATTTGCCTGATCGAGTCCGGTTATCACATCATTGGCGAAATACAGACGAAGAGCACTGAGAATAGAGAACAGCAGAATTCCCCATTCCGTATAGGGAAGCCACAGGGAGGCACACACGCATACCAGAATCCCGCCACAGCAAAGCATCATCCAGCGATCATTTTTCATGCTTCTGCGCCTTTCCATGAAAGGCCATTCCATCAAACACATCCAGAAAGCGGCAGTACATCTGTTCCACGGCAGATGTATTGATCGCATAAATTACATACTGTCCCTGTTTTTCACAAGTGATTAGCTCACTGGTCTTCAATATATCCAAATGTTTGGATATCGCCGGCTTTGACATTGGGAATTGTTCTGCAATCTCCCCGGCGCTTAGATTTTTCTCACTTAGCAGCTGTAGAATCCGCCGCCTTGTCGGATCTGCCATCGCTTTAAACATATCCATATACTCACCTCATAAACAACAGCATAATGCCCAGCTGAATGATTGTCAGCAGAATTGCAATAGCAAGTCCTGCAATGCGGTTATCCCTGCAATCTGTATACAGCAGAATAACAGCCTCCAGTACAGGAATACACCAAATTGCGAATTCCTTATTCATGGTTCGATTTACCTCACCGCTCAAGCTGAACTGCATTGGAAGCTCATTTGGCAGTCGCGGATACAGCAGCAGGGAAACAAGCAGCAAGCAGATCGGAATACCATAGGCTCCGTATTTTTTCAGGAACACCATATAAAACCCTCCTATTGTTTAACTATTTAGTTAAATATATAATAATACTCCTTCCGCTTTCTGTCAATAGCAGGCAAAACAGAATTACAATAAAAAAAAGCCTTTCCGCTTCACAGCAGGAATCCCCATATAATTCACCTATTCACTATAAGACTACACTGCTATATAACAATCGGATATTGTCTTTTCCTTGCATATGCTGATATTCCCCTACCCTTCAGCATAACAAAAGGATGTCCCAAACACAGGCTAACACGATACATCCTGCTTGCTGCAATCAAATCCATACAGCATAGCGCCTGTAAGCATCCCCTGCTTTCAAGTTATACGCTTAATATACAAAGAATGCGATTACGAGTCGAGGAGAAGAAACAAAAATGGTACAAGGCCGCATGGTTACTAACCTTGTACCTACAAATATTTCTAACCCTGTCAGGATACCTATAAGGACTACCTCCGCTTTTTTCTATGATCAATGATCAGCTTAATCAGGGCTGCCAGCATCAGAAAAGAGATTCCCAGCATGACCATGCCCATAAAAAATCCTTCTTCCTTCATAATAGAAATACCGCTCAGAAAGCAGCCCGTAATAAGAAAGCCGAAAAACAACAACAATACCAAAATCAGCGGTATGCGAATCCAGAGAGAAACTTTTTTGTTTCCTACAGTATACAGCGTACCTTCCATTACAATTTCCATGACGATTTCCAGTAGCGTCTCCATAGCAGCTCCTCCTTCTTCTCTATTCATTTCGTCATCTGCAGGGGATCAGGCTTTTCGCTTCATTGTGATTCTCATATCCTCAATCCCATACGTTTTCATGTTCAGCTCATAGAATTCATTCAGATACATCGAAAGTTCTTCCATAGGGACAGCACGCACAATATCCATCCGATCGACGATATCGAACAGTGGAATCCCTTTCTCAGATAGTAGCGCTTGCAGATCGTTGAACAACGAAAATACCGTAGATTCTATCATATAGCTAACCCCATCTGCTTGATAAACGAAGAAATGCAAGGTGATACACTACCAGACTCCATGCAGACTGCCGTAAGGTATTCAGGAAATCGTGACATCAATATGGTCAATGTCACAATAGCGAATACACAGACTGCTTTCACCGTCATATAGCTATAGGAAATGCCTTATCCTTATGCTGCCCTGATCAAAATAGCATTGCAGAATCATCCCGAATCTCCTATGATGTACAGTATATTTTCCATCCACAGAAACATCACAAGGCAGTATGGTAGCTTCGCTATCGTCTGTATACGTAAGCAATCCTCCATGATACATCCCTCCCTGTTATGGTTATCTTTATTACATGCTATTCACTTTTCTACCAGCTTTTATCTAAAATAAGTATATCTTACGTGATTCAAATAGCAAGAGCTTATGTTCTTTTTCTTTAACAAGGTTGAAAAAAGAGCCTCCTCCAAACAGAGAAGACTCTACGTTTCATTTGCTTCAGGACGTGAACAGCGGTATGAGATAGCTCCAGATTTCCTCCATCCCCTGCTTTTCAACAGCAGAGAAAGGAAACAAGGGCTCATCCGCATTCAGCTTCAACGCCTTGCGAATATTCGCAAAATGATGGGCGCGCTTGGTCGGCGGCACCTTATCGCACTTGGTTGCCACAACTGCAACCGGAATTTCATAGTAACGGGCAAATTCCAGCATCGTCATATCATCATCCGTCGGCTTATGTCTGGCATCCACAAGAATCACAACACCCTTTTTCTGCGTTCGTTCAGAAAAATAATCCTCCATCATCTGTCCGAATTTGATCAGCTGTGTTTTTGAGATATTCGCATAGCCATAGCCGGGAACATCTACAAACATATACTTATCATCCAGATTGAAGAAATTCAGAAGTCTGGTCTTGCCGGGCGTATTCCCGACATAGGCCAGCTTTTTACGTCCGCACATGGCATTGATGAAGCTGCTCTTGCCGACATTGCTTCGACCTGCCAGAACGATTTCCGGCAGTGTCGTATCCGGCCATGATTTCTTATCCGGTGCGGAAATGACCAGCTCCGCTTTCTGAAATTGTATCATGTTATTTAACCAGGGCAACATCCAAAACCTGAGACACACGCTCTACAGGTATGAAGTTGACACTTTCCTTTACCGTTGCCGGTACATCATCCAAATCCTTGACATTGGCCTTCGGAATGACGATTGTCGTGATACCGCAGCGATGTGCCGCCATGGATTTTTCCTTCAGACCGCCGATTGGCAGAACATTTCCACGCAGGGTAACCTCTCCGGTCATCGCCAGATTAGCTTTTACCGGCGTATCACTCAAGGAGGATACCAGAGCGGTTGTCAGCGTTACACCGGCACTCGGTCCATCCTTTGGAACGGCTCCCTCCGGTACATGGATATGAATATCGTTCTTTTCAAACACTTCCGGCTTGATTTTGTATTTCTTGGCATTGGCACGTACATAATCATAGGCAATGGTTGCGGATTCCTTCATAACATCCCCAAGCTGACCGGTGATGACCAGTTTTCCCTTGCCTTCAAAATGATTCACCTCAACCTGCAGGACATCGCCTCCAAAGGAGGTATATGCCAGACCGGTAACCGTACCGATCTGATCCTTTGTTTCCCGTTTGCCATATTCAAATTTCTCGTGACCGAGCCATTCCTTCACCAGCTTTTTGGTTACCTTGATACTGCGCTTGCTGTCCTTCAATATTGCCAGCACGCTTTTACGGCATACCGTCGCAATTACACGCTCCAGCTGTCGAACACCGCTTTCTCTTGTATAATATCGAATTAGGAAGCTAATCATATCATCATCAATTTTCAGCTGAGAAGCCTTCAAACCGTTTTCCTTGATCTGCTTTGGCACCAGATGACGCTTGGCAATCTCGATTTTCTCCAGCTCGGTATAAGAGCTGAGCTCGATGATTTCCAGACGGTCACGCAATGCGTTTGGAATATTCTCCAGATAATTCGCTGTTGCGATAAAGAGTACCTTGCTTAAATCATACGGCTCTTCGATATAGTGATCGGAGAACAGGGAATTCTGTTCCGGATCCAATACCTCCAGCATGGCACTGGCAGGATCACCCTTGTAATCACTTGCCATCTTATCGATTTCATCAATCAGGAAGACAGGATTCACTGTACCTGCTTTTTTCATTGCCTGAATAAATCTTCCCGGCATACTTCCCAGATAGGTTCTGCGGTGTCCTCTGATTTCAGATTCATCCTTCACACCACCCAGTGATATTTTTACAAATCTGCGGTCCAGTGCTCTTGCGACTGATTTAGCAAGCGATGTCTTACCGACACCAGGAGGGCCAACCAGACAGATGATCGGTGCACGAAGAGAATTCGTCATCTGCTTTACAGCCAGATATTCCAGAATACGCTCCTTGATTTTTTCCAGACCGTAATGATCCGCATCCAGAATTTCACTTGCCAGATTCAGATCCTCATTGTCCTTGGATTCCTGCCACCACGGCAGATCCATCATCCAGTCGATATACGTTTTGATAACACCAGTTTCTCCACTGGCAGCCGGCAGCATTTCATAGCGGGACAGCTCATCTCTGATTTTGTCCTTGATGCTGTCAGGATATGGATTTTCCTCCAGACGCTTGCGAATCGCATCCACGTCCTTATCGGTATCCGGCACGTCACCAAGCTCTTCCTTGATGGCGCGCATCTTTTCCCGCAGATAGTATTCCTTCTGACTTTCCTCAATTCTCGTTTTTACCTTGTCATTGATCTTATTCTCAATCTGTGATAATTCCTTTTCACTCTCGATTTCCTGAAGAATCAGGTACAGACGATCATTCACACCGCGTGTTTCCAGCAGCTCCTGTCGCTTTTCAAGCGTAAAAGGAAACAGCTGAGCGATCTGATCGGAAAGCATCGGTGCAGAAACGCCCTTCGCCAGTTCATTGATCATTTCTTTCGGAATGGTCTGTGAAACCGCCTCGATTTCCTCAAACTGCTTGGCGATTTTCCTTACCAGAGCAACCTCTTCCATCGGATCCTGTGCGATATCCGTTTTGATTTCTGCCGTTACACTCATCAATGCTTCATCATTGATAATCGTGTGCAGCTCCACACGCTGCATACCTCTGAATTTCACACGCAGATATCCATCCATTCTGCGGATATGCTTGATCTGACAAAGAGTACCATAGGAATATACGTCATTCACATCAGGTTCTTCCAGTGCCAGATCCCGCTGTGCTACCAGAACGACCTGACTTTCGTATTTCTCCTGTGCTTCTTCTACTGCACGCGTAGACTTTTCTCTACCGACATCGATGATGACTTCCTGATTCGGAAACACTACAACACCGCGCGTACAGACCAAAGGAAGCTGTACAATTGGATTTGCATCGTTTTCATTCATGATTCCTACACTCCTTTCCATAGGCAAAAAAGACGCGCTCCAGCGTCTTTTGCAGCATGATTACTTGCCCGTTGCTTCTTTGACAAGCTCTAATGCTTTGCGGATACGTAAATCATACGATACCGCATCGTTGGAAATCAACTGTTTTACCTGCTCAATCGGCATATTGTACATATTGGCGATATTTTCCAGCTCACTGTTGACATCCTCTTCACTTATTTCAATCTTTTCTTCCGCTGCAATAGCTTCCAGAACTAAACGCACTTTTACTTTATTGAAGGCATCCTTGCCCATTTCCTCACGGATCATTTCATCCGTCTGACCTGTTACCTGCTTGAACTGCTCCAGACCGAAGCCCTGAGACTGCAGACGCTGTTCAAAATCACGTACAAGGCTGTCAGTTTCTTCTTCGATCATAACCTGTGGAATTTCCACCTCGGCATTCTCTGTTACTGCTGTCAGAATTTCGTTTTCAAATTTCTGCTCTGCCTGGTTTTTCTTGCTTTCCTCCAGGTTTTTACGGGAATATTCCTTGAATGCTTCCAGCGTTTCCACATTTTCGATTTCTGCCTGTTTTACCAGCGCATCATCTGCTTCCGGAAGCACCTTGGACTTGATTTCGTGAACAGTTACCTTGAAGACAACCGGCTGACCTGCAAGCTCCTCTGCCTGATAGTCTTCCGGGAAGGTTACATTGATGTCCTTTGTTTCTTCAATTCCCATGCCCAGAACCTGTTCTTCAAAGCCCGGAATAAAGCTTCCGCTTCCAATCACGAGCGGGTATGCTTCTCCCTTACCGCCTTCAAATGCAACACCTTCCTTGAAGCCTTCAAAGTCGATCACAGCAGTATCTCCGTTTTCAACCTTGCCTTCTTCTTTCACTACGAGGTCCGCAAAACGCTCCTGCAGACGTGTGATTTCCTCTTCAACATCCGCATCGCTTACTTCAACAGCTTCCTTTGTGATATCCAGGCCCTTGTATGCTCCCAGCTTCACTTCCGGCTTTACTGTTACGTTAAACTTGAATGTTACCTTATCCTCATCGATGCTTTCGATATCCAGTGCCGGACGGGAAATCACCCACAAATCGTGTTCCTTGATTCCTGCGCTTAATGCGTCTCCTGCAACCTCATCGATTGCTTCCATCAATATATTCTGAGAGCTGATCTGCTTTCTTACCAGTTTCTCAGGAGCCTGACCCGGACGGAATCCTGGCAGGTTTACTTTCTTTGCCAGTTTCTTAAATGCTTTTTTCTGAGCATCCTTCCAGGTATCACCTTCGACAGTCGCTGTTAATTCACCTGTTGATTTTTCTTTTAATTCCCATGTTGAACTCATTGTTCATACCTCCTACGTATCAATCTCTTCGCACACAGCATTACATTTCATGCTTCCTTAATAATAATTCATAACCCCTGTATTGTGCAAGACCTTTTTCTTCCTCAAAGAGCATCCATGCCTCATGTTCCTCATAGGCATGAAACACATAAGCAGCCACAGCAGCAGCCAGCGGCAATGCCTCATCCTCTTCGATATTGAATGGCAGACGCAGATACGCCTCCTTCACCAAAGTTTCCACACACATCATCGTAAATGTCGGATTGTCGTTTTCAAACCAGTCCTTCAGATAATTCACCGCTTCCAGCGCACCCTCGCTCTCCATAGGAGCATCCAGACTGCACGGGGAAAAGGTCACTTCCAGACCGTCGATTTCCACACTGACCTCATCGGTAATGTTCTGTTCCATCATGGCTTCGATCATCAGTGAGCGAACCAGATAGTGCGGATTTTGAGACAGATAATCCGCCACAGCATCCATGTGATTACGAATATTACTTTTTTTCAGCTGTTCAATCGCAAGAAACGCTTCCTCCAGAGAACCTTTCAGCAGAGTTTCAATGTCCTCTTCCCGAACTGCGGTATCTTTCCATTTACACTCACTGCGACACTGGTTATAGTATGCGATCAATGGTTCCTCATATTCCCTTGGAATATATGGCATGGAAAGTTCCTCATCCCGAATGGCATATGCTTCGGCAAACTGCGCATCCTTCATCAGAGTTTCCACCTTTTTTAGAATATCCTCATAATAAGTATCCATGGTTTCTCCTTTACGACTAAACATACACTAATATAGCATAATCGCTCGTTTTTATCAATTATAAAGTAGCTTCTGAACCTATTTTCGTAACATTTCTCTACAGTTTCACATAATCCTGACAAAATCTTTGAGAACACGCATTCGTTTCGCGTTCGCATAACGCTTAGATAGCACACATCACTGTGAGTACATATACCTACGGATCCAGCCTGCCGTCCCTGAGCAATCGTATGATATCCGTTTTCAGTTGCCACATATCCGAGAAAAGCGGAAGCCGCCGGGGACGGTTTTCATGATTATTCCTCAAATGCAAGTGAGCATCCGTGGTATTTTTCCTTCTAAAAACAGATGCCTTTCCTATATATTATATAAGCAGTTGTATACAGCACCTTTTTCCATATAAAAACCATCTTAACGGATGGCTTTTTTCAAATATCGCGTATTGCTTGCGGCCCGTTCATACAGCTGGCATTTTGACCTGCCCAGCTGTTTGGCCTTATACAATGCCGTATCGCTCTCACGTATCAAATCATCGATGCGCATAACGGGATCTGTAGTATACGAAATTCCGACACTTGCCGACAGATTCATATAATAAGCATTCTTCTCAAAGTGCTTCTGCAGCTCATGAATAAGCCGGTTCCCCTGCCGCAACAGCTCCTGCGCACTCATGCCCGCTGTAATGGATACCAGAAATTCATCACCGCCCAGACGTGCAATCAAATCCTTAGGAAACATTTCCTTCAGCACCTCTGCGCTGATACGCAGCGCTTCATCACCTACCTGATGTCCATAGGTATCATTGACTGTTTTAAAATAATCTAAATCCACATATAGTATGGATATCTGCTTGAATTTCCGTAAATCAGCATAATACTCATAAAAATATCTGCGGTTGTATAGGCCAGTCAGATAATCGGTATTGGAATTACTGCTCAACTGCTGTTCAAGAAGGTATTCCTCCGTCATATCACGATAGATACACAAATCTCCGACACGACTTTTGAATATATCATATATGGTTTCATTGCTGATTTCCAAAATTCTGCGATTTCCCTCAAATGTCAGAATCGCCTTTCCATTTGATTCCCTTTTCAGCTCCTTACCTTCCCTTAGCAGGGAGGAAAACCAGTCATCATATGCTACATCGAGGATGGAAGCTTTGGATACAGCAAAAAATTCAGTAAATTTATCATTAACATTAAGCACAGTCCCTGCCTGATCTCGGATAAGAATGGCAAATGGCATACTGTTTAACAGGATTTCCAGCTCGGTACTCATATTTTCCAAGTCGGTGATATCATGTCCGATGCCGACACTGCCCATAATCTTGTTCTGCTTATCAAATAACGGTGATTTATAGGTACGAAACTGCCGCAGTCCATGCGGGCTTTTCACCAGCTCATTGAATTGACAGGTTTTCTTTTCCCGTCGAACGATATCCTCTGTTTCGGCACAGTCATCAACATCCACGTCCCACACTGCACAGTGGTTCTTGCCCTCAATATCCGCTCTGCTTTTTCCCACGGTATGACAGAACGCGCTGTTTACCTTGACATGAGAGCCTTCCTCATCCTTAAACCAGACCAGATCCGGCATACTGTCAATGAGAGTATTGAGATAAGTATCCAGCAGCCACGCACGCTCCTTCTGCTGATAGCCCTCATATAGACAACGGATACGTTTTTCAAGATATGTCCCAGACAGCGGGCGGCAGATTACCTCATCTGCAACGTCCCAGCAATCCGCACAGATTGCAGCATCGACATCGCAGATATACAGCAGATAGGCATCTGCCTTCATTCGGCTGCGAATCGGCTGCAGACTGCACAGGGAAAGCTCACAGAGAACGATATCACTGTTATGCCAGGCCCCATGCACATCGGATGTCGTTTGTATATGGCAATGCAAAAGTTCACGGGCAATCCCCTGTTCCAGACAGGTCTGTAATTCAGAGGTGGTCGATAAAACAGTTACAGCTACATGTTCATGATACATTGTCCTCTTCCTTTCCATCTGTGTTTTTACGGATTCACATAATGACGTTGATTATTGTTATATCTTTATTATATTCTTTTCATGGAAACAAATCCACTATTTAAAAAAATACGTTCATTCTTATTATAAAAAGAAATTTTTACCAATGCTTCTACAAAGGCACCATACCTACAGGAGAAGTTGTTAATGGGATAAAGCAGAACACCGCTTTTGCTTCATCTGTCGGTTTTATCATGCTATACCCATCGGCTTTGATAGCCACCGGATACAGTGCTGATTCCTGAGTCAGGTCCAATTATATATGCCATCCTCTATTCCTGTCACTTTGCTCGCACATCGGCAGACAACAAAAGCCACGACAGTTCGCCGTAGCTTTTAAAGAGTGTGATAATCTTGCGCCGTTCTTTACAGACCGCTAGCTATATGAGGCAATTTTCAGCAATTCCTCCATCGTTGTCTGCCCCTGCAGTACAAGCTCTGTAACCTCATCCCGTAAGGTCTGCAGCTGCTGGGATGCCTTTACATATGTGTAAATCTCATCAATTTCACAATGTGCGGAAATCATTCTGCGAATTTCCTTATCAATTACAATAATTTCATGTACTGCCGTTCTTCCCTTATAGCCGGTCTGATTACACTGATGACAGCCTGCCCCCTGATACACATAGACCGCATTTTTACCCAGTAGTTTTCTATCCGCATCACTGACTTTTACCCTCTGCTTACAATGTGGACAAATTGTACGTACCAGACGCTGTGAAACACTTCCGATCAGTGAATTTGCTATCAGATACGGCTCAATTCCCATATCCTCCAGTCTGACAATGGAGCTGATGGCATCGTTGGTATGCAGGGTGCTTAACACCAAATGTCCGGTGATGGCTGCACGAACAGAAATCGAAGCAGTCTGTGCATCCCTTGTCTCTCCCACCAGAATGATGTCCGGATCCTGTCGCAGCAATGCCCGCAATCCGCTTTCAAAGGTCAGTCCTGCCATCGTATTGATCTGCATCTGGTTGACTCGTTCAATATTTTTCTCTACAGGATCCTCGATGGTTGAGATATTCAGCTGACGCTTTGCCAGCGCCTCCAAAATCATGTACAGGGTCGTTGTTTTGCCGCTTCCGGTTGGTCCTGTGATATAGATGATACCATGCGGCATGTTCAGCATTTGACAGATTTTTATAAAATTCTCCTGATTCATCCCATATCGCTGCTCATTGAGAATCGGCATATTGCTGTTCAGAAAACGAAGCACAGCCTTTTCCCCATGAACCGTTGGCATCACGGAAACCCTCAAATTCATACGGTTGCCGTCAATCTCCGTTAGAAAATGTCCATCCTGAGGAAGTCTGCGTTCTGCGATATCCATATTGCTCATGATTTTGATTCGGACAAGCAGTGTCTGATGCAGATTTTTCGACAGCTGGACATAATCTACCAGCATCCCGTCAATACGCATACGAATCATTGTTTTATCTTCATAGGGCTCTACGTGAATATCGCTGGTTCCTGCCTTATAGCCTCTGGTCAGCAGACTGTTCAAAAGCTTTACAACCGGTGTGTCATCCTCTTGCGCATTATATAGCTCACTGTCATCAAATGTGAAGGATATCACATTTTCATTGGCGGTGGTAGCTGCTGTTCTTGCTTCAATTTCCGCATAATAATAGTCGATGGCACGCGATATGGACGCCTTGTCACAAAGTGAGATATCAATGTTCATCCCGGTCACAAAACGAATATCCTCAATTCCGTAAAAATTCAATGGATCGCTGGTGACTACGCTCAGCTTCCCGTTTTGTTCACTTATGGCAAGCAGACTGTATTTCTGGGCCAGCGCCTTTGGTATTTTCATAACGGCGTCGATTTCAATCTTCACTTCATCCAGATCAAGCAAGGGCTCATTCAATCGCTCACTCAGGGCTGTCAGCATCTGCTTTTCATTTATAAAGCCAAGGTCGATCAAATGCTGTCCCAGACGTTTATCGGGATGTTTACGCTGGGAGATCAGCGCTTCCTGCAGCTGCAAATCATCAATATAGCCATATTCCTTTAAAACCTCTCCAATCGGTATGTTTTTCATTTCAGCACTCCTTAGTCACTATCGCCGCCATAGATTCTGCATTGCGGATAGTTATTTGTTGCGGCAAGCAGATCATCCACCGTTGTATAGCCGATTGTCCACGAGCCGTTATTCATAGCATGATTCGGTGTTATGTGCGCTGTGTTATCATGCAGACACTGATGATATTTCCCATTGTACAGCACGATGTCATCTGTGAAATATACACTATTTTCATCATAGGCTTCATTGATTTTTTTCCAGCCATAGGTGCCCGGAGCCGTCCATGTATTTTGTTGGCTTATCGATAGGGAATAGCCGCCCACCCACACATAGCTCACTGTTCCGTTTTTCGGATAACGGACATAATCTCCCGGAAATATTTCGCTTGCCTGCCATTGCTTTTCCGTATTCGGACAGCGTAGCATTTCACCACCGACGGTATAATCCATCCCAGAGGTATCGATAACACAAAAATTCTCAGATTTGCTCGTGTTCAGCTCATTCATAGGGATTGGGTCTGTTTCCCAGTTATCCTTATAATTCAAAGCATCCCCACTGGCATAATATTTCCCCGGCTCTCCGGATTCACTGCCGCCCCGCACCGATTTCTTACAGCGAAAATAGCCGTATGTGCTTTTCACAACATCTCCCACCTCATAAGCGCTCATGCTGTCCCAGTTGACAGTCAAACATTTCCATCCACTTGTTGTTTTAGGAGAGCCGCCGGACTTCGCCGTTGTCGTTTTCCTGTACCACTGCTTTCCACTGGGACCGGCTGGATCATCCACAAAGGCATACTCCCCCCGAAAATAAAGCTTTCCGCTTTGAAATGCGTAATCCTCCAGCTGCTGATCCTCTGAGAGCAGAAAACACATCAGCTCATCCTCTACGGTTCCCGTTTGTTCATAGGATTCGCTGATGTTCAAGGAGCCTCTTCGATAATACACCTTATAGCCAGTCTCCCCCTGTACAGACATGTCTATGGAATCCTCTGTATCAAAGGATGTAAGCTCATGGTCCTTTGCCAAAGCAGCCTTCAAATTGATAAGCTCCAGTGTAATGGATGTCCGATACACTTCCTCCCCCTGTGCCTGAAGTGTCAGCCTGCTATCCATACGGGAGTCATTCTTATATGGCTTTATTACCCATTGCAGAGTATTTCCATTATAAAAATTTTTCTCATACAGCAGCTTTCCGTTTTTCATCAGATATCCGTCTTTTTCATACAGACAGTCCCAGCCATCCCCTTGCGGACGATCCGCATCTACTGCCAGCTTAACCTCGGTAGCAAACATCAGCTCATCCTTAATCACCTCAGATATATCATCCAGTACCTGCTTATCGGCATCCGATGTCGCAGTTCTTTGGAAGAAATTCAGAGAATTGAATATCATGGTGCCGGCTACAAGCATAACAATCGATGCAATCAGCAATGTTACAATTATCTCAATCAGCGTAAACCCCTTCTTATGCAACCTCACCATCTCCATTTCTACAGCCATATGCTATCCGTATCGCTCCCATCAAACTCCGCCTCTTCATCCAGCATCAGCCATCCGTTTTCAGGCTTGCGAATATAGCTCATCAGCTCGCCATAGCTTTTAAACACAACGCCATTTCGATCGATATCCGCATAAAAGCTATAGTCATCAACGATACGATATGTAAGCGTCATCTGCATGGATGGATCATAATACCAGCGCTTATTATCTAAATCATAAATAACTGACAGCACCTCGCTGGAACCATTATGAAAGCTGCCTGGGTAAAACTGATTATCTGTACTCAGATAAAAAATTGACTGTCGTTTATTTTGATCAACTGTTTTGTTCCATGGGCTGATGGGTCTGATATAATAGGATTTTCCGGATTGCTGCAGCGGTTTGGGAAGCAGCTGCTTCGGGAATTGTTTCCAGCCTGTCAATTTTTCATAATACTTGCTGAAGCCGTTCCATGTCATATTAGATGAGTTACTTTGTGAATCTGGAAAATATACATCCTCTGCAAAGTTTACCAATGCATTCGCATTGATTACCAGAGTCTTGTATTCCTCATAGGTGCTTAAGGTCTTCAATACCTCGTCACTGATCACTGAAAGACTGACATCCTCCTGTGCCATATAATAGCGCATAAGGGTCGGTGAGACGGTGACTGCTTTTCCGTTTCCGGATATTGTATAGGAAATCTTTTTTCCTTTTTTCTTAACAGACGCGCTACCTCCCTGATGAATTGCCGAGTAAACCGCATCACTTTGATTTTTTACACTTTCCGCTTTTTGGAAGGTATTTAAAACAGTCGTGAATCCCGATATGAAAATCAAACCAGCTATGGATAAAATCAGAATACTTACGATTGTTTCCAGCAGTGTCATCCCTTTATTTCCCATAGCGCCACCTCATTTCTGCTTTTTGTCACAATTCAATAATACCGCTGCAGCTGCCACTTCAAGTCTGTACTCGTATTTATGTTTGTCCCAATCATATCCGCTTTCATACATGCAGTTTGCGCAGAATATGTGCACTGCACCTCCAATATGATTTTCTGCCGTCCTTCCCCATCCTGTGTCCGAAGAATACTCGCATGCTCCACACTTCCCATTTCTGCAGGCAGTTCGATTTGTAAAGTCTCACGCTCTCCATCATGCGCGGGAATAAACTGTGTGTATTTTATATTTCTCGATTCTATGCGGGACACCATATCCGTCAATACGGACTGGGCGCTGAGCTCTGCCTGCCGCCTGCTGTTCAAGCTATAGGAACGGCTGTAATAGGTATGGGAAAGTGATAATACTCCGATAAAAACGACCATCAGCATCATGATGACAGCAATCGCCCAGATCAATGCAGAGCCCTTTGTATTCTTCTGCATCCTATTCCCTCCTGCCATCAATCCACCATGAAAACCTTGAATGTCACACGCATTGTTTTCTGCTCCTGATTCTGCTCCGTATAGGAGAGCGCACTGACCTTCATCGATTTGGAAGAGTTCGCTGTATCTACCAGCTGCTGCAGCTTCAAAACATCCCCACTAACCTGCATTTCAGCATTATAAACCTGCATCCTATAGACTTCCGCTGGATTCTTACTGTCTTTATTTTTCTGTTTCTGTTCTGTAAAGCTGAGGACCTCCTCTTCCTTCGCATCCTCAATGGTAAGCGATACCGGAGTCAGTCCATGATCCATGACCAGCTGTGTCAGCATGGCGTCCAGATCCTCCTTCTGCATGCTGGAGTAAAAGGAATCGTTCAGCTTTTTTATTTTATTATGTATGCTTTTTGTATCCTTGGCTGCCTCCGTTGCATTGCTATCAGTATTTGATAATGCCGCCATTTCCTGCTCTGCCTGCTTATACTTCGCTTTCAGTGAAGTATTTTTTTCAAAGGCCGGAAGTACAACCAGAAAGATTCCTCCGACCATCAAAAGCACACACAGCAGGATATACAAAAGCCGCTTTTCTCTTTTATTCAGTTTCATAAGCTGTCCCTTACCTTAATGTGCATAGCACGGTTGCTGTATAAGCCTGTGTTGTCGTACTGACGACTTCCTTTTCCTGCGTTTTCGCTGCCTCCTGCAGCAGCTTCAGCAATTCATCCGCAGCAGTATCCCCAGTGTTGTTTGTTTTCGTATCTGTATTTGCTTCTGCGGCTGTTGTTTTTTCCGACTGTGAAGATACCTTCGTTTCTGTTGTTTTCTCTACGAGGGTATAGCCACTGTACGTAACTTCCGAAAAAAGTCCGGTGCTTTTCAATCGGCGAATGAACTGCTCGGTTGCATCTGCACTGTCCGCCTCTGTTTGCAGGGTGATGATTTCAGAATCTCTTGTATAGGAAAAGGATACGACATTCACACTGAGATCGGCTGCAAGCAGGATATTGTCAAAGGTATTCTGCTGCAGCTTGGGATAGGAGGACAGATTTTTGCGCAATACCGTCAATCGGGTAAGGGTATTGCGCAGCTCTATGTACTGCTTGTATTCCTGCTGCTGCGTGTCGTTTTCCAGTGCTTCCTTTTTCTGTTTTATTTCCTGTCGGATATCTGTCAAATTTTGTGACAATGAACGATTTTCAAAAAATTTCCATCCGAAGAGCATAGCGACAACCACTGAAAACAGCAAAAGAGGTGCCACGTATTTCAGATATTGCGGATGCTTTCCGAATGCTTGCTTTTTTTCATATACCTTCAGCAAATCGATATCCTTCATTTTAAGAGCTTTTCCTGCCATTCTTTCATCCTACTTTCTAATAAGAGCACCTACTGCATACACGTAGGAATGTAATTGGAATTTCTTTCGTTCCTCTTTATCCGCAATGCTGATGAGTCCTGCGTTGGGAAACACTTCAGATGCTATATGGAGATTGGATTGCACACTTTCATTGACAACAGCATTCTCCTGTTCATTCAGTCCGCAGAAATAGGCATATGCTACCGCATGACTGTAATTGGATTTTCCAAATTGCATCAGCTGAGAAACCGTGCTGATCATCTCGGTTATAAACGCATGGGAACCACGCTCCGAGAATAAGCGTGCCCGCTTGGAAAACACATAGTGATTATCGATAAACAAATACGAGGAAACATTATTGGCATCGACAACCGATACAATATAGGTCTTGTTTATAAAATCGTTCAGCTCCTGTGTCAGCTTCAGCAGGGCATTAACCGATACATCAACGGAAAGCAGTCGTATTCCTGCATGCTCAAAGACCTCAACATAAGAGGCAAGCAGCTTGCGCTCCATACCGCAGCATAGAATCTCCGCTTTATTTCGTTTGTTTTCCAGCCGTGTGCTCAATACGCTGTAATCGTACAGCAAATCCTCATAGGAGCTGTCAATATCCGATAGTGCATGCTTTACAACATCCTTGATCTCCCGCTTTTTCATCATCGGAATCTCTATGTTTTTCATTAAAATCTGGCCGCTGTCTATGACCAGCCTGCATGCGCGGACACCGGATGCCGCCAGTGTCTGCAAGCCCTTTGTCACCTGCTGCTCATCGGTAATCACACCGTTGATGATTGCATTATCATCCAAGGCCACCTCTTTACAGGACTGCACCTTGATAACATCATCCTGTTCACAGGAGCCTTTGATCTGTTGAATTGCGTGTGAAGATATATAAACAACGTGCTCTGTTCCCATGTGGAAGACTCCCTTCTATTTCAGTCCTGTCGGATTCTGATACATCTGATAGATCGGCAGCAGCACCGCCAGCATGACAAGCAAAACAAACAATGCCAGCACAACGATCATCGCAGGCTCCATAAAGGAAATCATGCGCTGGGTTGCCATCTCTGCCTCATAATCAAATTCGTCTGCCAGCGATGTCAGCATGGCATCCAGCTTACCGCTCTCCTCACCGACAAATATCGAGCTGGCCAGCTTGGAATCAAAGCCATCCATGCTCTGAATGGCCTGTGACAGCGCGCCGCCGTTTTTCACGATGCTGATAACCTGATCAAACTGGGAAGCGATATAGGTATTCCCAATGGTACTGCGAACAATCGTCAAAGCATGCAGGATGGTCACACCGCTGCTGTATAGGGAACAAAGCGTCCGTGCAAAGCGTGCTGTGTAAATCGTCTGCATAAGCTCTCCGATTTTCCAGAGAGTAAGCTTTTTTTTATCAACCGCATAGCGTACCCGCTCCATGCGAAGAAGACTGCTTACTGCCGCAATCACACATAATACGACAATGAGCATCCAGTACCAGTAATGCACCATGAAATCAGATAGGCCCTGGATGATCACGGTCACTAAGGGCAGCTGCATACCATTGAACAGCTGTGTAAACTGCGGAATGATTTTCACAAACACAGCGATGATGACCAGTATGGTGGTGATTCCAAGAATGATGGGATAAATCATGGCATTGCGCAGCTTGGTCTGTATGCGGTAATCCTTTTCATATTGTACTGCCATGGTCATTGCGACCTTTTCCATCTGCCCGCTGGATTCCCCGGAGCGATACATATTGATCATTAGCTCCGGAAAAGCAGCCTTTTGTTCGCTCATTGCCATAGACAGTGTTTTCCCCTGCTGCAGCATACGGTAAAGATTCGTATAAATCTGCTTTAGCTTCGGCTTTCGCTCCCGTTGTACGAGAATGGAAACTGCACGGATCAGACTTACGCCGGAGCCCAGCATGGTACCAATCTGGCGGGAAAAATCAGACAGCTCCTTCAATTTCATTTTATAATTTTGTGTTTCCTCTTCTGTCACATCCCTGCATCTGATGAGATACTGTTCCTTTGAAAACAGAAAAGATGCAAGCTCTTTTTCACTTGCAGCCTCCAGCTTTCCGCTTATTTTTTTAGAATCCAGATCTTTCGCAGTATATTTATACAGTGGCATATACAGTTTCACCTCATATCTTATAAAGCTGGCAGAGATTCAGAATTGCATACGATGATTGTGCGCTCCAGCAGAGCTAAGAGCCTTTGCCTCCCTTTGCAGGATGCAGGTGTTTGTCTACTTTCCTGTTTTGCACTTACAGGCGTATTATAGTGTGATGAAGCATGTTGGTTGATCCCTACAAGACATATCCTGTGCCCTGCACCTTTGCTGGTGCAAATGTATCAGACCTGTTTTGGGATACACATGGATATGACTTTTCAAGCCTTTATCGGTGCAAAAGCTGCACAGGTTAGACGTTGTGAAACCAAGGGCGGGAAGACTGAAGGCAGGCTTTTGCCCCCTGTCTTCCCGTTCATCCGTTCTATTTTTTATGATCCGGAAGGAACAGTACCATCGGTTAATGTCGTCCCCTTTACGACAACAGCCTCATCATCTGTTGTGAATTTCACATATTTATCCGCATCCATGCCCGTCGGACGGATGTAGCACACTGTGATTTTTTTGTTCCCTACAGCGCCGCTATCAAGTGAACACGCAGCTGCATCAATGACATTATCTGCATTCGCTTCTTCATTTAATTTAGCTGCTTTAAAATCATCTGTCGCAACAGGCTGATTTTTTGCATTCTTCTTCACCAGGATGGTCTGTGCCGCAAGGAAGCCGGTTCTCGCGTTTGCTTCATGCTTCACATCCTCCGCTTTCCCTATGTATCCCAATACGCTAGGCACTGCAATCGCAATCAGTATGCCGATGATAATCAAAACAACGATGATTTCAATCAGTGTAAATCCCTTTTTGTTTTTTTTAAGACTTTGTTTTTTCATTTGAAAGTTCTCCTTTTCTTTGACTTGATATTGCCGAATATGAATTTTAAAGGGTTGAAAACCCGATCTGCTATGCAGATACAAGCATGTATCTAGTTGATTTCGTTTATACACCCGCCCTCCATTATGAGTAAGATTTGTGCTCAGAGCCTATGGCTCTGGGCATTTTTGTTAAATCTTACGAAAAATCGGAAGCGAGTTCGTACGATATGTACACGGGATGTGTAAGGAATATTTCTCCTTATACATCCCTTTTTCTTTTTCCTCCACCATGGTCCATGATCCATGATCTTTGAAAATAAAATAGCGAGCACTAAAACAAGAAGTGAGCGACATCTGATGATACGCCAAGACGGTATTTTTGAATTCAGAAAGAAATCAAGAATACAAGAGCGATCCATATCAGGCAGAAAAAGCGGTCTCGAAAGCCGGTTCGCCAGGACCTTCGTATAATGATACTTATAAATAAAATGCTCCGTGGAGGAGTTGGTGTGAATCCAATGAATGCTAGCGATAGCTGTTTAGTGCTGCCCGGCCGAGGGATGCGAAAGATATCGGTGTTTTGATGATTATAGTTTTATAAACGGGTCTTTGACTCGTTGTTACATAGAACTGCTGAGACTTTTTGTTTTCGGCAGTTTTCTTGTGCCAATAAGTCTTTTTGACTTTGTGGATATGATAATGGAAGGAGGTGTGTTCATGCTATCTAAGGATGAAGATCGTTGCGTCCATGGTACCTGTATTTGGTTCAGCGATGAAAAAGGTTATGGTTTCCTATTATCTGATGATGGTGTTTCCAGTATGGTTCATTACACAGATATAAAAGAACCGGGATTCAAGAGACTTTACAGAGGTCAAAGAGTCACCTATGAAGAATTGGAAACAGAAAAAGGAAGATCAGCCCGTCGAGTAAAATATGTGAAGGATTTTACTTCTATCGCAGATCATTCATCGCTGTGAGCCATTACTTATTTTTGAAGATCTATCGTGTATAGCGGAAGAAACCGCATGGAGGAAAAACTATTATGAAAACAATCGCAATCTATAACATCAAAGGTGGAGATGGAAAAACGACCACCGCAAAACATCTGGCTGTCGGACTGTCCAAAAAAGGTATCCGTATATTACTTGCTGATGCTGACGGCCAAGCCAACTGTTCAAAGTCTTTCATCGACAAAAAATTAAAACGAGACCCTGCGTATTATGAAAGCAGTCTCGATGGAGATAAAGAAGCAGCCTTCATCCATCGTTATATGAATCAGGATCATGGCGCAACGATCTCTACGATCTTCGAAAGTCCGAAAGCAGTGAGCTCTTGTATCCACCGAACACCTTATGAAAATCTGGATATCATCCCCAGTGATCTAACGCTCTATCTGGCTGATACGAAGCTCCGTCTCAGTGATGGCACCAGAGAGAATAAGCTGAAGAGAGCTACGAATTTCATCAAGAACGAATATGACTATATGATCTTCGACTGCTCCCCTGTCAAATCCCTCGTATCGGTCAATGTCCTATATACGGAGCCTTTGGTCATCATTCCGGTCAGCCCTGCAGATGACTCCATGCAAGGATTGGCATTGACGCTCAATGAGATCAACGCTTTGAAAGATCTGTATGAAGACTTGGATATCGATTACAGGATCTTGATTGTCAAACGGAAAGATAATATCGAATATCGTGAGAATATCGCAGAGATACGCTCTGCTTTCGGAGATAAGGTATTTCAGACGATGATCCGTGATCAAAGCAAGCCGGTAGAAAAAGCAGTCAGAGAAAGAAAGACCGTACTGGATCTCCCATCGTCCTCCATCGCAGATGACTACCGAAACTTTCTTGATGAACTGGAGGTGATGTTACATGACTGATGTCATCGGAGAAATGCTGAATGACACCTCGAAGGATATGCGTTATAAGCGGATCTTTATCTACGACATCGACCCCTGTGAGTATAATATGTATCCGATCCAGGAGATCGAACAGCTCGCACAGAACATAAGCGAATGCGGACTGCTCCACCCTATCACCCTATACCGCAAAGCAGATAGGCGCTATATGATACTGAGCGGAGAACGACGGTATCGCGCGATGCTGCTAAATTATGAAAAAGGCGATGAACGTTGGGAAGAGATCCCGGCCATCGTCAAAATGCAGGAGCTTACGATGCGTGAGATCCGCAGATTCGTCCGCAGAGGGAATGCAAACCGGGAAACCTTACCAAAAGAGCTGAAATTGCAGATCGTAAAAGAATCGCTGCTGGACTACCAACAAACGAAAGAGGAAGGGCTCATACCTACCGGAACACTCAAAAGAGAGTGGATCGCAATGGATACCGGATTCAGTGCACGTTCCGTTCAGGACTATCTCAATCTATTGGAGGAGCATCCAAATAAGGAGAAAAAAGAATCGCGATCTTTAAAATACGAAGATATACAGAATTCGATGCATGATGTGCTCAGACTTCCAGTGAAGATCACGGACAAGCAGATCAGTATCAAGATAAAGGATGATCTCGATCTTGCGCGCGTCCTCGAGCTGCTGGGGATCGAAACCTTATAACGAAAAAAGATATCTTATACTTATAGAAGGAGGAAGAGAATGACATCCAAAAAGAAAAGAAAGAAAAGAAAAGGACCAAGCCCACAAAAAGGGATAACGAACGAGAGATTAGCCGATCATCTGAAACACATACTGTGGAAGAAGAAGATATCGAAAGAAGAATTTGCCAGAAAGCTGGATGAACCATTACCTTATATCCTAGAGGTATTGAAAGGTAGGAGGAGTATCCAGCTTCCTACTCTGATACGGATGTGTAAGGTATTGGATGTACCTATCTTACATTTTGAAGATTGTATCCGAAAGGATGACGCTGCATGATCTCCGGATCAGCGAAGAAGGTGATGCTCATAGGAGTAGCCTTCTTTCTCGTGATCATGATGTTTGCGGCGGTCGGTATCGGAGGTGGCAGTACCGAAGATGATATCGATCTTTCGACTTCCCTATTGAGTGAAGCAGTCGAAAGATATCGTCCCTATGTGACGAAAAGAGCAGAGGTCTATGACATGGCGGATCATGTCGAATTGATCCTCTGTGTGATGGAAGTGGAATCTCATGGTGAAGGTATGGACCCGATGCAGGCTGCAGAGGGTCCTTTCAACAAGAAATATCCAAAGGTACCCAATGGCATCCGTGATCCTGAATATTCCATAGATTGCGGGATACAGGAGCTGCGCTCCGTATTGAAGAAAGCAGGAGTGAAATCCGGAGAAGATAAGGAAAGGATAAAGGTGGCTTTGGCCGGATATAATTTTGGAAGTGGCTATATCGAATGGGTCGATGCGAACAAAGGTGGAAAATGGACATTAGAGAATGCGAAAGAATTTTCTGCAATGATGGCAGCCAAAATGGGATGGTCTGTTTATGGCGATCCGAACTATGTCGATAAGGTCATGGAATATTACGAAACAGCTGCTATCGGGATCGAAGGAAAAGATGCTTTTTTAGTACCGATGAAGAGTTATACACTGACGAGCAGTGTAGGACAACGAAGTCTCGGAGATTATCACTATGGAACGGATATCGATGGAGGCTATGGCGCAAATATCTATGCACCTGCCGCAGGGATCGTCTATGAGGTATCTAACGATTGTCCGCCAAGCGATGGTTATTTGGGGAATTCCTGTCCCTATAGCGGAGGCTATATCGGTGGTGGAAATTACGTCATGCTGAAGGTCACCAACAAGAAAGAAGATTATTATATCTTCTTATGCCATATGAAAAGGACCCTAGTCAGCAAGGGACAGAAAGTAAAGAAAGGCCAAAAGATCGGCGAACAGGGACATAGCGGTAACAGCACGGCATCGCATCTACATATCGAGATCCACAAAGGGACTGCGCATATTGCAACGAAGGATGGACTCGTCGATCCTGAGAAGATCATGAACTTTAAAAAACGATGAGGAAATGGAAGGTGATCCGAATTGATAAAGAAGAAGGATGTCATCCTATCAGCCGTATGCATCTGTCTGGGTGCAGGAATAGGGTTTGGTACTAAAAGTATGCTTATGGAAGAAAAAGAACAGGAGCCTGCAGCTTCAGAGGTCCAAAAGCAGAGGAACTCTGCGAAGGATGATAGTGAAGAAAAGACAAAGCTAGTAGATGCAGAGCAGAAGGAAGCTCCTGAGCGTTATACAGAACCGGCAGTACGATATATCAAGGTGATGAAGAGCGGAAGCTCAACAGATATCTATTACGAGCGTCTGGATAAAGTAAAGGATATACTGAGTGACAGCATGTATGAGACATTGTCCCCTGAGATGAGCAAGGAGGAAATACAAGCCGAAAAAGAACAGGCTGCAAAGGTAGATAAGGATTCTATCACGAAAACGAAGATCACAGATACACGATACAGTTATCGATGGAAGAAAGAAGGAAGCTACGAAGTCTCTGTGATCTATACACAGCGCGTCACACGAGGAGATTTCAGCGATCAAGAACGATATCTGTGCCGTATGGAGGTTACGAAAAAAGATAAACGATATATCATCACGAACATATATGAAGACAGCGCTCTGTCTGATGGTCTATATTGAATATGACATTTTGATGAATATCAATATATAGAGTGACAGGAGGTGGTTCAGTTGTTTATCAAGATCTGTGAGTATATCTATGAGAATATCGTAATGATATTTATCATAAATAACGGTATATGGCTTTGCCTTCTCTTTGATGATCAGCCAGAGTGGGATCTCGGCCTCGGTCCCCGAATAAACAATCTATCTTTTAAAATAGAATACGAAACGAGACGTCCGATCACATATATCTATTCATTCATACGTTTTTTCTATATTTTGATCGTTGTAGTTTGGCTTTTGTATATAGTGTTTAGTATTCTAATCTATATCATAGGTTTGATTTTCTTTTTTCAAGTAATGATGTAAAACGACTATACTTTATCTTAGAACTGAGAATAAAGTTTTTAGTATTTTCATCACTTCATAAATTCCACCCTCGAAGAAAAAGTGTCTCAAACGAAAATACTCGCTACAACGACCGGAAAAGCCTTGTAGAAGGCTTTTCTCATTTTTAGATAAAGATTTATATATATCATGACAAAACGATGCTCTGAAGCTTTGAAATAAAGTTTGAAATTAAAATTAAACTATGAATAAAGGTCTATATAAACAAGTCGCGTACGAGCTTGTGTATAGATAAGAGAGCGCTGCTCTGATAGCGTATGGCAATCTATCAGTGCTATCTTCAGACATAAAAAAATAAAGAAAGGAATCATAAAATGGAACTCGACCAGATGATATTCGATGATCTCATCAAATGCTATAAGTCGAAGAACTATCGTTTCGACTTCGTATCAGACGAACTCTTCGTAGATGGATATTCCAAGGGTGTTTATATCCACTTCTCCCCTTTGAACAGGGATGCTTTTCTGGAGTATATAGAGGATACTCCTTTTTTCTTCGACATGGAGCTTCCCATGCAGAAAGACACCTTTCTTGATGCCTACCTGGATTTCATGGATCATGCCTGCTCGAAGAAACGCAATACCCGTTATGCGGTCTCCATCACAGTCCTGTATCCGAAGAAGCTCCAGACCATTGAGGAACGGAAACGCTTCATACGTCAGTACGTCCTGCAGCTGTGTGGTCTGAAACAGCCGATCCCTTATTTCGTTGAAAATATCACCATGGGATGCGGCACTTATGCTAGAATAACCATGATAGACAGGATCTATATCGCCAGGACACAATGGATGGTTTACAAGAAGGATGGCTGGTTCGACAGCAGGACCGGAAGATTCGCAAGTGCGGATTGTCCGGAAAGATACAAGGTGTTGAAATATAGAGCCGGTGACTATCGACTGGATAAGGATGGTAACCGTATCCCATCGAAGGCCATCTTCAGCAATTCCCTGCAGAACTTCGTTTACGGGAAAGACATGCAGAGTGGCCGTAATCTGTGGGATGAATTCATTTGGAAGCTGCGTCAAAAGTTCCTGGACACAGTATTGCGAGTGTGTGGTAAGACGGATCATGTCAAGAAAGGAAAACGGCTCCATAAGACGGAATGCAAGCCGGAGTATCATCGCTATGTACGCAGACGCATCGCTGCATTGAATTTCGCAAAACAGACCATCGAATATACGACGAATTATCTATTGAAGAAGTTTTGCGCAGAGGATATCGTATTCACACACTACAATGAAGCGAAAGGCGGACGGACAGAGCATAGCCAGGCTTATAAACAGGTCTTGTCGATCTTTCACAAATACAGGACCAGGTTTCGTAACGGAGTCTTCCATGATGAGACAGGGAATGAACATCAGCTGGACTATTATCACCAGAACGTCTATGAATTAGATCGCAGTATCCAATGCCTGCTGGATCAGTTCTTTACTGATATACAGGCATTGTAAGAAGATGAGGAAAGAATACATGAAACAAGCGAAACTATTATTTTTACTACGGAATGACCTGGCATCCACTTCACAAAGGATCATCATCGAGATCAGCGAGGAAGACCATGAATACTGTATCGGCCATGGAGATGATGACAGGGAATATGTCCTAAAACAAAACGAGCGATACAGAGTCCTTGAGGATCCGCGTGGGATCCGGGTATTCGGAACGGACGAGGATATCTGTCACTATCTGCTGTTCAAATACTGCAGAGATGTTGCAGCGGATGTAGCATATCCTACAGGATGGCTGAAAGAACTGGAAAAACGATTCGAACAGATCCGCTGTGATGACCTTTCCGTATTCTACAATAAAACAAACGAATAGATATACCTTAACACTGCTTCTCATGCGGTGTTTTATTTTCCTCTCTCAGCTTGATCTTTACTGGGAAAAGGACAAAAACGACCTTTAGCTGGCCCAACAAATACAAAAAGCTGAATCAAAAGACTCTGCCGGCATGAGCGCCGGCGGCTACATGGCAACTTGCCATGTAGCTATGGAATACCGCATGCGCCTACACCGTCAATGACCGGGTCGTATTTTCCTATCGGAAAATCTCCACCCTACGTTCCGTTCCTTGACTGCTCCGGTTCATCGCGGTTCGTAGAAAGTGTAAGGTACGTAGCTTTACGATAGAAGGAAAACATAAGGAGGACAGAAACTATGTTGACGGTTCATTTCAAAAACAAGGAAGAGTTTTATGAGCAGATCGCAGATGGGGCCCTGCAGAAGATCATGATGGAATATTTTAATAGATCGGCAGACATGGGGCTTCCGGTCGAGGAAGATACCCTGTTCTATAACTTTGAAGCAGAATTTGAATGTGTATTAGAAAATGGAAAGCGTTGTATCACGGATGAGGAAGTAGCACATCTACATGGGGAGATTGCCGTAAGACTCTATAATGTGATCCGCAGTGTCTGGAGGAGATATCAGAAAAGTGTCCCTATATCGGGAAAAGGTTTCACTCTTACAGAGCTCAGCACGGATATGTGGCGGTTGGTCTGGATAGATTCGGAGATCCCGAAAAAGAAAGCAGAATACCTCTTTTGGAGGCATCAGATCTTCGTATGCAGTGCATTGGGGAATGCCGTCTTCACCTTCCCTCAGAGAGTGAGCTGGAAGGATGTTTGGACCAAGATGGAGACTTCTCAGTTTGCTGATGCCCTATCTATTGGGGATTTCAAAAGTCATATATGGCTTGGAAGTGCTGCATATGATGACATCATAGAACGTTACCGACAGCGATACCGGAAGGCAGATAAGGAGGGACCGATCTCCCTGATAGAATATGAGCGATATCTGCAGTATGCACAAGAGTCCTCATGCCATGAAGAATTCCTCCTGAGGATCGAGCTGGATGAGGAACTGCCCTACCGTTATGACCGGGAGGAGCGATGGCTGCGGACAGAATGCGGGATGCGCCTGAACCCAATCGTTGCGTTTTACTTACATGGGCTTCAAGTCTTCTACAAACGTCAGATCGAGGGCAGATATCCGCTAAACGAAGGGAGCTGAATGATATGAAGAAAATATATAACGATGACACACTACTGAAACGAATCAAAAAACAGATCCGTATATGGGAAGCGTATTACAATGAGACCGGTCATTATCGGGAGGAAACGATCTTTCTGGATACCGGCGATACAGCGGTCTATGATCCTTATGTCAGCGAATGTATGCGATTCAAAGTCGATCCAAAAGCTTATTACGGAGAAGAAGCATACCAAGCATGGCTGGAGAACATGAGATCCTATCTAGGCGGTGATGAACTTGGCAAAGAGAATACTTGATGTTTGTTGTGGATCAAAATTATTTTGGTTTCAAAAACACCATCCCGATGTCGTTTATATGGATATCAGGCAAGAACATGGAGATATCCATGGAAAGCATGTCCATGTCGATCCTGATGTGATCGGAGACTTTCGAAATATCCCATATGATGATGGACGATTCGATATGGTCGTATTCGGTCCTCCACATCTTCGCTGGGCCGGGCCGAATTCTATCATGAAGGCTCAGTATGGTCAGCTCAGTGAGACATGGTCGCAGGATATCGCTCAAGGGTTCAAAGAATGTATGAGAGTGTTGAAATCAGGAGGCTTCTTGATTTTCAAATGGAACGAATGTCAGATCAGAGTCAATGAGGTCTTGAAGCTCATGGATACGACGCCTTTATTCGGAAACAGACGTGGTGATACCCATTGGCTCGTATTCACAAAAAAGGAATGTCAAAATGAAGAGATATCATAAGTGGAATATATACAGAAACGTCATCATGCTGAGATACCTGTTCCGTGGATGTGATGGTCTCCGGCAGCACGTCCAAATGATGAGATGGATCCATAACAAAGGACTTACCGAGGTCTTCGATTTCATAGAGGAACACTTCGAAGAGACCTGGACGATGCCGGTCCAAGAATTTATTACGGAGAAGAAACATACCAGGTATGATCGAAGAAGATAAAAGACTATCCGGTCGCGAAATACGATGCCATATCTGCAAGGCGGATCTGATCGCCATCAGACCAGTGACGGCCGGAGATAAAAGCATAGGAGAATACTTGGGATATATACCATATGAATGTGTAGATGGGAGGAACTATCATGATCAATAGAGTTGTATTAGTGGGAAGATTGACGAAGGACCCTGTATTACGGAAGACGACGAATGGCGCATCGGTCGTGTCTTTTACGGTCGCATGCAACCGGCTTTTCAAACAGGAGGGACAGCCAGAAGCTGACTTCATCAACACTGTCGTCTGGAACAAGACCGCAGACAGTGTAGCGAAGTATACGCACAAGGGCTCTCTGGTAGGTGTAGAGGGCCGTATCCAGACGCGCAGCTATGATGACAAGGATTGCAAGCGTGTATATGTAACAGAGGTGGTCGCGGATAATGTGCGCTTTCTGGACAGCCGGAAAGCAGGAGGTACGGATCATGCTTACGTACCCGGACAGGAAAGCACACAGAGCATCACCACTATGAGCAACAGCACTCCGTCCTTCTCCAGTGAGTTCACAAGCACTGCAGCATTGGATATCTCCGATGACGATCTGCCATTTTAATGAAGGAAACGATACGGATGATCACGCAAAAAGAGATTGATGTGGAGGTGTGGAGATTAGTCGATACGACGAAGAACCTTTATATCTCCAATATGGGAAGAGTCAAGCGTATCTATAAAAACAAAAGAGAGCGGATGCTGAAGCCGTATCTGCGTAAAGGCGTCCCTCCCTACTTCATCAAGATAAACAAGAAAGAAGTCAAGGTCGCGCAGCTCGTATGGAGAGCTTTTCATGGGAATTATGATACGAAGCGCTACAGTTTGATCCACACGGGCCTGAAGACAGATGACAGGCTGATGAATCTGACTCTTTTGTCGAAACAGGAGGCAGGAAGCATGTTCGCAAGCCGCAGCCGACGAAGAGGAATCTATAAGGTAGATCCAGAGAACAGGAACATTCTCGCATTTTATAAAAGCTCCAGAGAAGCAGCGGCAAAGGAATACTGCAGCTACCAGACAATCCTGGACAGCTGTAATGGAAAGACGAGAAGGAATGCGACCGGCTATAGCTTCGTATGGTCTGAGGTCGTAGATGATTCTTCCGGCTGGATATAAGGGACATATCGATACATAGGGAAAGAGGATGAAGGAGGATATAGAAATGGAAGAATATGAAATCAAGCTAAGACTTACAGAAACAGAAGCAGAGCAGCTCGTAAAGGCTGCAGCAC
>ERZ781275.465-NODE-465-length-46645-cov-6.197811_pt1 | contig 46645 bp, 44 predicted proteins | sample MGYA00375853_ERZ781275 | MGnify/ENA primary metagenome ERZ781275 (study PRJEB29790, sample SAMN03653691) | human gut metagenome | host: Homo sapiens | place: USA: Dallas, Texas | collected 2012-07-23 | study: EMG produced TPA metagenomics assembly of the Gut...
TGGAGAGGATGGCCCCGTCTACCGTGCACGCATCCGCCCCATAGAGCTGAAAGACGCCCAGGAGCTCGATGGCGCACTGATCCCGGGTCTTGCTGCGGGAGGTCTCCAGCAGGGCGCGGAACAATAACTCCCCTGTACCGTTGAACAGGCCGACCGTCGTATTGGAATTGCCCACGTCTACCGCCAGAATCATAACATATCCCCCTCCCCACAAATATTTTTATTATTATAGCAATAAATACAGCGAAAGATCAAGCTGGTATCTGCTGTTCCTACCCCTTTTCGGAGCTTGGAACTGTGTTCAGGAGTTTGGTCAAGTCTCCTATGGAGGCACCCATTTTGACCGAAACCTCCTCCATAGTCATGCCGGAAGCCAGAAAACGGCGGATTACCATCCCCATGTCCTCCCCCACTTCAATGAGGTGCCCATCTGGATCGTAAAAGCGTGCCACCCGCTGGCCCCAGTCGTGTTCGATGATGCCGCCAAGCCGTTCTATACCCGGATAGGCATCCAGCTTTTCAATAAATCCATCAAAATCCGTCTCTTCAAAGACCAATTCCATATTGTTGGGCTTTTTCCGCACGTGCATACTCGGCACTCCAATTAGCCAGTCAAAATCCTGTTGCAGCGCCAGCCCACAGGTAAAGGCAATATTTCTCCCGTAATCCTGGGCCACCTCCAGACCAAACAATTCCTGATAAAACGCTTTTGCAGCGTGAATGTCCCTGACAGACAGAAGTGCGCAGATATATTTCATTGGTTTGTTCCCCTCTCCGTTACAAGATAGAGCCAGTATACCATATGAAGTGGGCAAACACAAGAAACAGGGCAGCCTTTTGGCTGCCCTGTTTTCATCCAATATGACGGCAGATGAGTTCGCCCATCTTTTGGGTGCCGATGGGGGTGACGCCCGGCCCGGCGATGTCGGGGGTGCGCCAGCCTTCGGCCAGTACCGCGTCCACTGCCGCCTCCACCGCGTCGGCCTCGGCGGCCAGGTGGAAGGAGTAGCGGAACATCATGGCCACCGACAGGATGGTGGCGATGGGGTTGGCCTTGTCCTGCCCGGCAATGTCCGGCGCGCTGCCGTGGATTGGCTCATATAGCCCGCGTGTGCCTTCGCCCAAACTGGAGGACGGAATCATGCCGATGCTGCCCGTGATCATGCTGGCTTCGTCCGAAAGAATATCGCCGAACATGTTCTCCGTCACGATCACGTCAAACTGGGACGGGTCTTTCACGATCTGCATGGACGCGTTGTCCACATACATATAGTTGACCTCTACCTGCGGGTAGTCCCCGGCCACGCGCGCGGCCACGGCGCGCCACAGGCGGCTGGTGTCCAGCACGTTCGCCTTGTCCACCACCGTCAGCTTATTGCGGCGCTTCATGGCCGTTTCAAAGCCCACGCGCAGAATGCGCTCGATCTCATGCTCAGCATAGGGCATCACGTCTGTGGCCACGCGCTCGCCGTTTACGGTCTCGGTTTTGTGCTCGCCGAAGTACACGCCGCCGATCAATTCCCGCGCCACCATGAAGTCAATGCCTTTCGCCACGATGTCCCCCCGCAGAGGGCTCGCGCCGGCCAACTGCGGGAACAGCTTGGCCGGGCGCATATTGGCGAACAGGCCCATGGCGCTGCGGATGCCCAGCAGGCCCTTTTCCGGCCGCTTATCCCCGGGCACGCCGTCCCACTTGGGGCCGCCCACCGCGCCCAGCAGCACGCTGTCCGCCTCAAGGCAGGCGTCGATGGTCGCCTGGGGCAGGGGCGTGCCGTAGTTGTCGATGGCCACGCCGCCGATATCAACAAAATTATAGGCGAAATGGTGGCCGTATTTTGAAGCTACGGTCTCCAGCACCTTCAGCGCCTCGTTTACGATCTCCGGCCCGATGCCGTCGCCCTTCATCACTGCAATGCGTTTGCGCATGGTACTCCTCCGTTCCGGGCCGCCCGCGCCCTGCGCAAGAGCGGCCTGATTGATCATTATTTCAGCGAGTTCAGCAGCCCGCCCCTGTTCACGATGTTCTGAATGAACGGGGGCAGAGGCTGGGCCTGATACGTCTCGTTTTTTGTCAGGTTGGTGATGAGGCCGGTGTCGAAATCCACGCGGACCTCGTCGCCAGCGGCGATGCCGTCGCTGGCGGCCTCGCACTCGAAAATGGGCAGGCCGATGTTGATGGCGTTGCGGTAGAAAATGCGCGCAAAGGATTTGGCGATGACGCAGGCCACGCCGCTCTCCCTGATGGCGATGGGCGCGTGCTCCCGGGAGGAGCCGCAGCCGAAGTTCCAGCCCGCCGCCATCACGTCTCCGGGCCTTACGTTGTTTTTGAACTGCGCGTCAATGTCCTCCATGCAGTGGGCGGCCAGCTCCTTATGGTCGGCCGTGTTCAGGTAGCGCGCGGGGATGATGACGTCGGTATCCACGTTGTCGGGATATTTGTGTGCTTTGCCCTGTACCATTGTGCCGTTCCTCCTTACACTGTCTCCGGGCTGGCGATGTGCCCGGCAATGGCGCTTGCCGCGGCGACGGCCGGGCTTGCGAGATACACTTCGCTGGCGGTATGGCCCATGCGGCCAACAAAGTTGCGGTTGGTGGTGGCAACACAGCGCTCGCCCTCGGCCAGAACGCCCATGTAGCCGCCCAGGCAGGGGCCGCAGGTGGGTGTGCTCACAACGCAGCCCGCGTCGATGAACGTGTCCATATAGCCCAGCCGGATGCACTCCTTATAGACGTGCTGCGTGGCGGGAATGATGATGGCGCGCACGCGGCGGGCCACCTTTCTGCCCTTGAGGATGGCCGCCGCCGCGGACATGTCGGACAAGCGTCCGTTGGTGCAGCTGCCGATGACCACCTGGTCGATCTTCACGTTCAGCGCCGCAGCCTCGTCGATGGTCTTTGTGTTTTCGGGCAGATGGGGGAAGGCGACTGTAGGCCGGATGGCCGAAAGGTCGACGTCGATCACCTGCTCGTATGGCGCGTCTGCGTCGGGAGCATACACGGTATATGCGTGCTGCGCCCGGCCGTCCATGTAGGCGCGGGTCACGTCGTCCACCTCGAAAATGCCGTTTTTTGCTCCGGCCTCGATGGCCATGTTCGCCATGCACAGGCGGTCGTCGATGGAAAGGCTGGCCAGCCCCGGCCCGCCGAACTCCATGCTTTTATAAAGCGCGCCGTCCACGCCGATCCTGCCGATGATGTGCAGGATCACATCCTTGCCGCTGGCATGGCCCTGTAAAGCGCCTGTCAGGTTGAAACGGATGGCGGCGGGCACCTTGAACCAGCACTGGCCCGTGGCCATACCAGCGGCCATGTCCGTGCTGCCCACGCCTGTGGAAAACGCGCCCAGTGCACCGTAGGTGCAGGTGTGGCTGTCCGCGCCAATGACGCAGTCGCCTGCGGCCACAAGGCCTTTTTCGGGCAGCAGCGCGTGCTCGATGCCCATTTCCCCCACATCGTAGAAATTCAGGATATCGTATTTGTCCGCAAACATGCGGCTCTGCCTGGCCTGCTGCGCGGCTTTGATGTCCTTATTGGGGACGAAATGGTCCATCACCAGGCTGATCTTTGTTTTGTCGAACACGGCGTCAAAGCCCGCCTTTTCAAATTCGTTGATGGCCACGGGGCTGGTGATGTCGTTGCCCAGCACCATATCCAGCTTTGCCATGATGAGCTGGCCCGATACAACGGAATCCAGCCCGGCATGCGCCGCCAGGATCTTCTGTGTCATTGTCATTCCCATCGTTTTGCTTCTCCCTCCGGTGTTGTGTTTTTTGGACGGGTGTTTCCGTCAAATCAAAACAGTTCGCTCTGCCGGCGCCATTCGTGATTGTTGATGGCGCTTGCCAGTGCCTTGACGCTGGCCACCATGATATCCGTGTGCTGGCCCGCGCCCCACGTGGTTTCTCCGTCGGCCCACGTCAGGCCCACATAGGCCACGGCGTGGCTGGTGGAGCCTGTCTCCAGCGCGTGCTCTTTGTAGGTGAGCACCGAGAAATCCCGTCCGCTGCCTTTTTTGATGGCGTTGGAAACCGCATCCAGGCGGCCGTTGCCCTTGCCGGTATACTCCATGGTAATGTCGTTTTCCGTGACGGTGACCATCGCGTAAATGCCGTCTTTCTGGATGTAATGGGCCTCGGGAATGGCAAAGGGCGTTTCTTTATTGAGAAACTCGCTTTCAAAGATGCCGTAAACATCCTTGGGGTTCAGCTCCTTGTGCAGATGGTCGCTGACATCCTTCACCGCGTAGCCCAGCGCCTCGCGCATCTTGGGCGGCAGATCGTAGCCGTAATTCTGCTCCAGGATATATCCGATGCCGCCCTTGCCGGACTGGCTGTTGATGCGGATGACGTCCGTTTCATATTCGCGGCCCACGTCGTGGGGGTCGATGGGAAGATAGGGGACGGTCCATTCGTAAAGGTTTTTCTCCTCGCGCCATTTCATGCCCTTGGCGATGGCGTCCTGATGGCTGCCGCTGAACGCTGCGAACACCAGCGCTCCGGCGTAGGGGGCGCGCTCGTATACATGCATGCGCGTGACCTTTTCGTATTCGGCAACAATGGCGGGCATGTCGGAAAAATCCAGCCCGGGGTCCACGCCGTGGCTGTACATATTCATGGCGACGGTAACGATGTCCACGTTGCCCGTGCGCTCGCCGTTGCCGAACAGCGTGCCCTCCACGCGGTCCGCGCCGGCCAGCAGGCCCAGCTCGGTGTCGGCCACGCCGCAGCCCCGGTCGTTGTGCGGGTGCAGGCTAAGGATGACGTGCTCACGATACTTCAGGTTGTCGCTCATGTATTCGATCTGGTTGGCATACACATGGCTCATGCTCATGGCCACGGTGACGGGCAGGTTGATGATAACGGGCTTTTCCGCCGTGGGCTCCAGAATGTCCAGCACCGCGTTGCAGACCTCCAGCGCGTATTCCGGTTCGGTGCCCGTGAAGCTTTCGGGGCTGTATTCAAAGCGGAAATTGCCCTCGTACTCGGCCGCGAGCTGCTTGACGAGCGCCGCGCCGTCCGTGGCGATCTTCTTGATCTCCTCCTTCGATTTTTTAAACACCTGCTCGCGCTGCGCCACGCTGGTGGAATTGTAGAAATGCACCACCGCGCTGGGCGCGCCCTTGAGGGCGTCGAAGGTTCTGCGGATGATATGGTCGCGGCACTGGGTGAGCACCTGCACCGTCACGTCGTCCGGGATGAGGTGCTGTTCGATGAGCGCGCGCAGAAATTCGTACTCCGTTTCGCTGGCGGCGGGGAACCCGACCTCGATCTCCTTGAAGCCCAGCTTGACGAGAAAACGGAAAAAATCCAGCTTTTCCTCCAGGCTCATGGGTACGATAAGGCTCTGGTTGCCGTCGCGCAGATCTACGCTGCACCAGATGGGCGGTTTTTCAATGTGGTCTTTTTTTGCCCAGCGCATTTCGCACCGGGGGGCGGGAAAATATCCGGGTTTGTACTTGTCTGCATGCATCATGGTTCCATTCTCCTTTTCCTGTTCGGTTTTGGGGGATGGCCATGGGAACGAAAAAAGCTCCGTCTCATGGCCGTTTGGGCCAAGAGACGGAGCTTTAAAAATCAGCTTCGCGGTACCACTCTTGTTGCCGGGAAACACCCGGCCGCTTCGTGCCATCAGCCTGCAAAACAGGCGAACAGCCTGACATGATAACGGTGTCAAACCCGGCTGCGCCTACTTTGCGAATGCATTTCAGCTTGCTGCTCGGGGGCCAGTACGCATCACGCCCGGCGCTGTTTTTCACCAGCCAACAGCTCTCTGCGGCTCGGGACTGTGTGCGGTTTCCCCGTCGTTGCATTTTTTCATATTGCTATTATTTTAATGGCCCGCGCGAGGTTTGTCAAGAGTTTTTTAGATGAGAAGTTTGATATATCAGCACCTATAAAAGCTCTTTAATGAGTGCAAACCAATGTACTTGATTGTAAGTGGCGGCAATAGCGTCTTTTGAAACAGATTCTCCCCGTTCACGGCGAAGAAAAATTGGGTGGATACGAAGGAATTCTTCAAATGTGAACCCGCGAGGAGAAGATATATGGCATGAGGGAATATGCGATTGGGCATTGCTTACAAAAATGAAATTGTTTTTTGCGCATGCGCAAAACCAGAGAGGCGTACGTTGAGAACGTGGAACAGTATGAAATTCACAAGGGGTGGAAAGAGTATGGAGCATATGCTTCCAAAGGCTATACATTTGATTGTCAGTCACTTTTGTCACCTCGGCTTCAGCCTACATTGATGTGCGCCTGGGGCTGTACGGCCCGGCGTGCCGCGGCACTGTCCTTGCGGGCGGAAAGGCTGATGGCCAGCGAAACCGGCCCCACGCGGCCGATGAACATCGTCAGCATCGTCACCACGCGGGCAAAGGGGTTCATCAACGGCGTCACACCCACTGAAAGCCCCACGGTGCCGAAGGCAGACACAGCTTCAAACACGCTGTTCACCTCGTTCAGCTCCGGCCCGGTATTGTAGAACAGCGTCATGGAGGCAGCGATCACAGCGAACAGAGAGAGCATCAGGATGGTGAGCGATTTATATACGGTTTTATGGTCGATGCGGCGGCCGAAGATCATGGCCTCGTCCCGGCCGCGGACGACGCTGGCCACGGCCAGCAGCACCACGCTGAGCGTGGTGACCTTGATGCCGCCGCCCGTGCCGCCCGGCGCCGCGCCAATGAACATGAGCAGAGACATGAAGATCTTGGTGAAATTCGTCATATCCCCCAGCGGGATGCTGTTGTAGCCCGCTGTGCGGGCGGAGACAGACTGGAACGCCGCGTTGGTGATCTTGTCGAACAGGTTCATCGGCCCCAGCGTGAGCGGATTGTTATACTCCATGAACAGGATGCCCGCAGTGCCCAGCAGGAGCAGCCAGCCGGTGATCCACAAAACCAGCTTTGTGTGTGTGCGCAGGTGGTGTGTACGGTGGTAGGCCGAAAGGTCCTGCCAGACAAGAAAGCCCAGTCCGCCGCTGATGATGAGCAGTGAAATAACAGCCAAAACGTACGGATTGCTCTGATAAGGAATAACGCTGCCGCCCGGCATGACGCGGCCCAGGATATCGAACCCCGCGTTGCAGAACGACGAGATGGAAATGAACACCGAGATGAAAATACCATCCGCACCGAACTGAGGGACGAACACAAGAGCAAGCAGCGCCGCACCGATGGCCTCGAAAACAAAGGCGACCTTCATAACGAACTGCAGCAGCGCCCGGGCCTGGCTGGCGTCCGAAAGGTTGATGCTCTCGCTGGCAAGGCGAAGGCTTTTGAAGCCCAGCCGACGCCCGACGGCAATGTTGAAAAATGTGGTAAGCGTTACCAGCCCCAGCCCGCCCACCTGAATGAGCAGCAGGATGACTACTTGGCCGAACGTGGAGAATTGCGTATAGGTGTCAAATACCACAAGGCCCGTCACGCAGGTGGCGGAGGTAGCGGTGAACATGGCGTCCAGCATGTCCAGCATCTGTCCGTCCCGGTTGGAGACGGGCAGCATCAGCAGCAGCGTGCCGCACAGGATAACGGCAAGAAAGCTGCCGACGATCAACCGGGTAGGGTTGGTGTTTTTGCGCCGGGCGTTGTGGGAAAGCGCCTCGGCCAGAGAAAACCCCTTCAACAGAACACCTCATTTTGCGTGTTTGCATAGAATAATAGGTTATTAACAGGAACCGCCTGTTTTTTTGCATGCTATTAATATACACTACCTCCGGACCAAATACAACCGCCAAAGGCGGAGGAAATGAACAAAAGCCGATTTCGCAGCGCGGGCTTGCAATTTTTTTACCGTGCCTTTATAATGGAATAGCCGCAGAAATGCGGTGGTTTTGTCTCCGTAGCTCAGTTGGATAGAGCGAACGCCTCCTAAGGTTATGCTCTACCGGCCGCCTTACGATGAAAAGTGATTGTTACCATTTTTAATTGAATAGATGTCTCTGTAGCTCAGCAGGATAGAGCGTTCGCCTCCTAAGCGAAAGGCCGTGGGTTCGAATCCCGCCAGGGACGCCATGATTGGGTGACAAAAAAGATGTCACCCAATTTTTTTCAGTATTCATGCGGGTTTGCGGGCTTTTTGGAGCAAAATCCGAAAAACGGTTTTACCGTAGATGTCCAAACAGCAAACCGCAGCAAAATCCGTCATATCGGGGCTTCCGCCTGATTATTCAGGCCGGAGGCCCCGCTTTTTTTGCGTTTTGCGGCCTTTTTCCCCGTTGTCGGAAGTGCAGAAGTTTCCGGCAGTTATATAGATAGATTGACGAATCCCCAAAACGGGCCAATTTTAAGCCCTCAAGATACAAGGGGGTAGTGCGCCCTTTTTTAGAACCTCCCCGGCAGGCCGCCGGGGAGGTTTTTCTTCGCTTTCCCCCTCTCCCACACCCTCACCCCCTAAATTACTTACCTGGCTGGGAAAGAACAATACTTGTTCTCGAACAAGAGATTCTCTCCAGCAAGCATACTCTAAGCCCCCAAACAAAGCCCTCAAGTTTTCAACAACCGTCAAGAAAGGATGACTAAAACCATGAACATTGGCATCGACCATGGCTATTACGCCATCAAAACCCGGCATTTTTCTTTCCCAGCCGGTATCGCTGTTTACAGCCATGAACCCTACACCCTGCAGAACACGCTGGAGTACGGCGGGAAATTCTTCGTGTGCGGGACGGGCAGACAGCCCATCCTGCGGAACAAGATGGAGAACGACAACTACTACCTGCTTACCCTTGCCGCCATCGCCAAGGAGATCAAACAGCGCGGTGAAAAAACAGAGTGTTCCGTCAAACTCGCTGCCGGACTGCCTCTGGCTGGTTTTGGCCGAGAGAAAAAGCCCTTCCGGGAATACCTTCTGCGTTCTTCCCAGCCTGTGTGCTTCAAATTTGAGGGAATCCCCTACAAAATCACCATCGAGGATGTGAAACTGTTCCCGCAGGGGTATTCCGCCATCGCCATCCATCCGGAACTCATCCAGAACGAGCCTTCCGTCCTGCTTATGGACATCGGCGGCTGGACGGTGGACCTCATGCGGCTGGACAACGGCGTTCCCAACGCTTCCACCTGCCGCAGCTTGGAACTCGGCATGATCCGCTGCATTGATGAAACGAAAGAACAGATTCGCCGGGATACCGGACTGTCTGTGACCGACGCGCAGGTGGAACGTGTGCTGGCGGGAAAGCCCTGCAGCATGGACGAGGACGCCCGAAGCATCACCCAAAAGCAGGGCCGTCTCTACACCGAACGGCTTCTCTCGGCAGCCATGGAATCGGGGTTTGACCTCAAAGCCATCCCGGTAGTCATGCTGGGCGGCGGCGCGGCGGTGGTCAAGGGCAACGTGAGCGAACAGGACGGCCTGTGCCGGGCTTTTGCCCTGATAGACGATAAGGTAAACGCGGAAGGATTCGAGCGGATTTTGGGGCATTTGTCGGGCGGTGTGAGCAAGGGATGAACAGGCCCCTATTCGGCTTCCGCCCCAACCTCCAGAATGAACGCCACCGCAGAGCGTGGGAAATCCTGCAGGCTGTGCCGGACGGACAGAAAAACGCCTTTCTGGTGCAGGCGATTCTGGAGAGCGAAGAAAAGGAAGCCTTTGAAACTACCCTGCGGCGGGTGCTGCGGGAAGAACTGCAAGCTGTCCCTTCCCAGCCTGTGAAGCAGCCGGAAGAAGCCATCCCACAGGAAATGATGGGCTTCCTCGGTTCCCTGCTGGAAGAAGATTAACCCTGTTTAAAAACGAAAGGAACTGACTTATGAGAAAAGAAATCTACAAAATCAAAAACCCCAAGCATATTGTGTTTGGCGATCCCCTGTATTTCGAGGATTTCAAAGGGGCCGAGCTCAAACGCCTCACCGTGGATTACAAAACGCCCAAATCCTTCGACGCAGCCCGGCTTGTCCTGCTGGAGAAGCCGAATGAGAAATACCCCGAATACACAGACCGGACGATGACGCTTTACCTTGCCCCAAGGCAGACCATAGACGTCTATGCCGATGAGAAGATCTACGCCTCCCAAAAAATAGATGGAAAATCCATCGGCGTGGATACCGCCCGCTATTACCTCAGCATTGACGGGCGCGACGATATAATCAGGACCGGCGCGGATGGCTGGTGGGGCAGTTTTGAGGAATACTACCGGGAAAACGGAAAAAGCCGCATCTCAGACGCCGTTGTCCTGACGGTTGCAATACCGGAAGAACAGGATTTTAACCGGATGAAGCAGATGGCCGGATATTTCTTTGAGGATATGCAGCCAGTTACCCCAAAAAAGCAAAAGAAAATGGAAGGGCCAAGCCGCTGAAAACCCCCAACACGGCCTTTATTGGTTGTGACGTATGTTGCCCCTGCTTTGGCTGAAAGGTTGTTGCTCTTGGTGATAGCTTTATCCCAGCTTTTTCGATATGCTTGTGTTGCCCGAAAGGGAGAAAAATTGAAAGGGAGCGATGGAGCATGGAAACCAAGGGCGTAACCTGTAAAATCCCGCTGGATCTGCATAACCGAATCAGCGAGGAAATCCGGGAAACGGAAAGCACCATGAGCAAATTCATCGAAATGGTTATCCGGGAACATTATGAGAAAGGGGTTAACAAGACTATGGAAAAAGGAAGGACATTAGCATTTCAGGTAAGCGAGGAATTGTTCCAGAGGGTGAAGGAATACCTTGACCGCTACGAGAAAGCCTATCACCGCCGCCTCACCCAAAAGGAATTCGTCATCGGGCTGATCGAACAGGCGCTGGAGGAAGCCGAAGAAGAATTCGAAGCCGCCAGAGCCGCCGAGCATGAGGAACAGGCAGAGAACGGCTGGGAACCCGCAGAAAGCCCCGAAAACGACGGGGACGAGGAAGTACCCGACAATGAGGAACCAGAGGACTGGGGCGGCGACAGCGACGATTTAGAGGACCCTACCGAAGATGAGGGGCTGGAAAGCGAGGAAATCCCCGCAGAGGGAGATGACAGCGGCGAGGGATGCCCCGGCGGGGACGATGAGGATGCCATGCCGGAAAGCTGGAATCAGGATGAGGATGAAGAAACCGAGCCGGATGACGATGCCATAGAAACCGACGAATCCTTTGAAACAGAAGAATCCTACGAATAAAAAGCCAACAACACCCCCGCAGGACTGAGGTACAGCCCCAGCCGCCTGCGGGGGTGTTTTCATATATATTTACATTTTAGCGAAGGAGCGTGATATTTAAAACCATAACAATTCGAAAAAAATGGGAGGTGACCGCCATCGATTGATTTAAAAGACCAATATTTTGGCTGCGAGATTGAGATGACGGGGCTGACCCGCCAGCAGGCGGCGGAAGCGGTGGCTTCCCTGTTCGGGACCACCGCTGTCCATTCCCGTTCTTCCCGCACCTATGACCCGTGGGAGGTAACCGACAATGAGGGGAAAACATGGCGGTTTGTCTACGACTCCAGCATCCATGGTTCCCACCGGATCGGGCGGCAGCAGCTTGCCATCGGTGACAGCGCCTACAAGGTGGAAATGAATTCCCCCAAACTGGAATACAGGGAAATGCCGAAACTTCAGGAGGTTGTCCGCACCCTGCGCCATGCGGGAGCTGTGGTCAACTCAAGCTGCGGGATGCACGTCCATGTGGACGCCTCCAAACATACCCCGCAAAGTCTCAAAAACGCCCTTTCCATTATGTATTCCAAAGAGGATATCCTGTTTAAAGCCCTCAATGTCAATGAGCACCGGGTGGAACGCTGGTGCCAGAAGGTGCGGGAATCCATGCTGGAAAAAATCCGCAAGCTTCCCACCAATACCACCATGGACCGGTTAAGGCGGGAATGGTATGAAGGTTCTGACGGAAGCTATGAGCATTACAACTGGACAAGATATTACGCCCTGAACCTTCATTCGGTGTTCTATCGCGGCACCTTGGAATGGCGCTGTTTTGAAAGCACCCTCCACGCCGGTAAGGTTCGGGCAAATATCACACTGGCGCTGGCGATTTCCGCACAGGCCATCAACCAGAGCAGGACCGTCATGCGAAAAACCGAGATCAGCGAAAACCCCGCCTTTACCTTCCGCACCTTTCTTTTGCGACTGGGCCTTATCGGGCCGGAATACAAAAATGTGCGGGAGCACTTGCTCTCGAACCTCCCCGGTGACCGGGCATGGCGGTATGACAAAGCCCAATACCCCAGCCTGCAAAACCGCCGAAACCAAGAACGATAGAGGTGATGAAAACCAACGAAAAACTTTACTTTGCCTATGGTTCTAATATGAACCTAAACCAGATGGCGTTCCGCTGTCCGGATGCGGAGGTGGTGGATACCGTCCGCTTGGAAGGATACCGCCTTGCCTTTTGCATGAACGGCGGCGGGAATGGCGTTGCCACCATTATTCCGGCAGAAGGAAGCTGTGTGGATGGCGTCCTGTGGCGGATCTCCGAACAGGATGAACAGCATCTGGACCATTACGAGGGATTCCCCTATCTATATGGGAAGGAACCTGTCACCGTGACGGATCGGAATGGCCGGCAGAGGGAAATCATGGCCTACACCATGAACAGCCCTTACAAGGACGTCCCTGCCATGCCCTCCAAAGCCTATCTGGAAGGAATCCTAAACGGCTGCCGACAGAACGGGATCGAAATCGCCCCTGTTTTGGAAGCAGTCTGGCTTACCCAAAAGGAATTGCCGAAGAAAGCAGTTCCGCAGAAAAAACACCATCGCCGGAAAAGCGGCGAAGAACGATAATCTGAACACTGGCCCCCGTGGGATTGAGAGGAAATTCTCCACCCTGCGGGGGCCTTTTTTTATTTTGTCTAAAAGGAGAATCGTATGAAAAAACATCTAAAACGTTTGCTGTCCATGATGATGGCGGTATTGCTCTGTTTTGGGATTTTCCCAAGCAGCGCTTTTGCCAAAGAATATGAGTATGACGGGTACATCTCCATGATCGACCACAAGAGCAGAGGGTATTCCCTCAGTTCCAATCTTCCCGCCCCGTTTGGCGGCTACATAGCTAACAAGTTCACCGAATTGCGGATCAACGACCTGAAAGCCTTCCGCACCGCCTACTGCATCCAGTTCAGTGTAGGCGTACACACAGGGATCGGTTATGACCAGTCGGACGATTACGCCGCTTTTACCGCCGAGCAGAAAGCGATGATCAACACCGCCCTGACCTTGGGATACAACGTGGAAACCGGAACCAAGTACGGCGGCAGCGCCATTGACGAATACATCGCCACCCAAATCCTCATCTGGCTCATTGCCCATGGGCAGTTGGGGACCGGGTACGAAACGCAGATCGTCAATGAGTTTACCGCAAACAGCCCCGCCGCGAAGCCTATCTTCTACCAGCTGCGGGAAAATGTTGTGAATTACCACACCATCCCGTCCTTTGCCACCGATGATCCAAGCGCGGTCGGGGCATATACCCATGACCTCAAATACAACGAGAGCAATGGAAAAAACGAAACCACACTGGTGGATGAGAACCATGTGCTGGGGAATTTCGCGGTCAGCTATCCGGGGGTGGATTTTTCCGTCAGTGGTAATGAACTGCACGTCTCTACCTCCGAAACCGAATTCGGAACCATTACCGCCGAAAAGCGCCTGCCTTCCTCTGTTCCCGGCGTGGTCACAGGCGGTACCAAATACTGGCTGCGGGACGAGTACCAGAACGTAGTCACCTTCGATGTGGAAGGTTCCGCAGAACCGGTGAAATGCTACTTCTCCCTTGAAATCAAAGCAGGTACCCTGCAGCTTGTGAAAACCTCCGAAGATGGAGAGGTTTCCGGCATTCCTTTCCACATCTCCGGCAACGGGATTGAGAAGGACGTGGTGACGGGGCCGGATGGGACCATCCGGGTGGATAACCTCCAAGCCGGAAATTACACTGTAACCGAAAAGGCCCCGGACAAATATGTCCAGCCCGAATCCCAGCAGGTGACCATCTATCCCGGCCAGATCTCCAGCGTGAACTTTTCCAATATCCTGAAGAAATTTACCGTGGACATGGAAAAGGTGGACTCTGTTACCGGCGAAGCGCAGGGCGATTCCACCTTGGATGGCGCTGTGTACGGGCTGTTCAAAGGCGAAAACCTGCTGGATACCTATACCACGGCGAACGGGGGAAAATTCACCACCAAGAAATACCCCTGCGGCCCGGATTACAGCATCCGTGAAATCTCCCCCAGCGAGGGGTACCTGCTGGACGAAACCGTCTATCCGGTAGGCGCAGAACCGGGCAATTTCACACTGGAGAACAACAGCATCCCCATGACTGCCACAGAGGACGTCATCCTCGGTAGCATCGCCATCACCAAGCATACCGACCAGCCTGCCATCCCGGATCTGAAAGAACCCGCCCCACAGTCGGATGCGCCTGCTGAGGAAAGCAATCCCGCAGAGAGCGTCCCTGCTGAAGATGTCCCGGTGGAAGAACCGGCAGAAAGTAATTCTGTCGAGGAAGCGCCCGCCTCCAGTTCTTCGGGGACCTCGGAATCCACCCCTGTGCCGGAAGATGCGGATGCTTCCTCCAGCCAGCCGGAAGAAAGCGCAGAATCCGAACCCACGGCAGAGTCTGCTGAAGAACCATCCCCTGAAAGCAACTCCGTGCCGGAAAGCCAGCCGCAGCCTGCCCCAAGCGCATCATCTGTGCCGGAAATCATTCCTGCAGCTGCCAGCCTTGCCTCCAATGCATCAATTCTTCCTCTGTCCACCACTGCATCCCACGATGAGGTGCAGATTGAACAGCCGGAGGAAGGGGCGGAATTCCAGATTTATCTTGCCAGTGCTGGAAGCTATGAGAATGCCAAAGAATCGGAACGGGATCTCCTGATTACCGATTCCCATGGTTTCGCCAAGTCGAAATCCATGCCTTACGGCCTGTATGTGGTGCATCAAACCAAGGGGGCCGAGGGGCAGAAATTTGTCCCGGACTTCTCCGTGTTCATTTCCGAACATGGCAAGACCTATTATTTCATCCTCAACAACCCCACCTTTACCTCCCTCATCCGGTTTGAGAAAAAGGATCTGGAAAGTGGGAAAATTATCCCGCTGGCCGGAACAGCCGTCAAAATCAAAAATGCCGATACCGGCGAGTGGGTGGTACAGCATTTAAACTATCCCAGCCCCATCGACATCGACACCTTCGTGACGGATTCCACAGGCACCCTCATGCTGCCGCAACCGCTTCCCTTTGGAAACTATGAACTTTTTGAACAGCAGAGTCCATGGGGATATGTGTTTGATGGCGAACCGGTACCCTTTGTGGTGGATGGAACGCAGGACGTCGTCACTGTTGAAAAATACAATGTCCCGCAGAAAGGCACCATCATCGTTTCCAAAGAGGGAGAAGTATTCAGCCACGTAGTGGAAGCAGGTGGGCTGTACCAGCCCCAATATGAGGTGCAGGGCCAGCCGGGCGCTGTTTACGATATCACCGCGCTGGAAGATATCGTCACCCCGGATGGCACCGTTCATCTGAAAGCAGGTGAACTGGCCGCCACTCTGACCACAGGGAGCGATGGGACCGCCACCTCGGAACCCTTGTATCTGGGCCGCTATCAGATTTTGGAGCGCACCGCGCCGGATGGCATGGTGGTCGACCCGGAACCCAAGGAAGTGACCTTGTCCTACGCCGGGCAGGAAGTGGAGATCACCTCCGCCAGCGTTGGTTTTGTCAATGAGCGCCAGAAGGTAGAAATTTCTCTCCAGAAGCTGTTAGAGCAGGATGAAACCTTCTCCATTGGCATGAATGAGGAATGGAAAAACATTACCTTCGGGCTGTTTGCCGCAGAGGAATTGACTGCAGCAGACGGCACCTCCATCCCGGCAGACGGTCTTCTGGAAACCATCGGCATCGATGAAAATGGCAATGCCATCTTTAAAACAGATGTGCCCTGCGGGGCTTCCCTGTATGTAAAGGAAATCGGCACCGATGGCCACTACATTTTAAGTGGCGAGAAATACCCGGTGGTGTTTGAATATGGCGGTCAGGATGTGGCCAAGGTGCAGATTCAGGTCAACGATGGAGAAGCCATTGAAAACACCTTAAAGCGCGGCAAGGTATCCGGCTGGAAGGTGGATCAGGATGGATTTGAACTGGCAGGTGCAAAAATCGGTCTGTTCTGCTTTGACGAAACCGAGTTTACCGAAGAAACCGCGTTTTTGGTCACCGAAAGCAATCCCATCGGATACTTTGAATTTGACAAGGTACCCGTTGGAAATTGGCTGGTTCGGGAAATCGCACCTCCGGCAGCCTTCGTTTTGACGGAAGAAACCTTCCCGGTAGAGATCACCGAAGATGGGCAGACCATTGAAATCACCATCGAAAACCAGATCATCAAGGGTACCGCTGAAACCACCAAGGTAGACGCCGATTTCCCGGAGAACAAGCTGTCCGGGGCTGTCTTTGAGGTTTACGCCGACGTGGACAACAACGGGGAATTCTACGCGGAGATTGATAAGCTGGCGGGAGAAATGGCCGAAACCGAACCGGGCCTCTATCAGATGAAGGACCTCGTGTATGGAAATTACTTCCTGCACGAAAAGGAAAACCCGGAATTTTTCGAGAAGGATGATGGATATTACCCCTTCTCCATCACCGAAAATGAAGCGATTGTACGCATCGAAACCGAAGCTGGCGTTGGGTTCCTCAACAAAGCCCAGACCGGTTCCCTGAAGGTGGTAAAGACAGCCGACGATGATAAGATTGAAGGGCGCAGCTTCAAAATTATCGGTACCGACTTCATGGGAAATCCCTATGAGCAGGAGTTCCAGACCGATGAAAAGGGAGAAATCCATGTCACCCTCCGGGTGGGCGAATACACCGTATCTGAAGTGGCTGGCGAGGATGCCGAAAAGTACATCCTGCCGGATGACCAGACTGTAGAAATCAAGGCAGGAGAAACCACGACCGTCAAGATGCACAACAAGCTGGTGCCGGAGGTTCCCACTGTGCCGCAGACCGGCGACCACCCGTGGACGCCCGCTGTTTTGATTGGCCTTTCCGTGCTGGCGGTTTTGTCTGCTAGCGGGCTTCTTGTCCTGCGCTTTGTAAGCAAAAAGAAAAAGGCCACAGGCGATGAGGATCAGGGCGCAAAAGAATGAAAATCTCCCTGAAAGGATTTTGCATCGGCCTTTTGTGCATGAGTCTTTTGGGGCTTCTCTGGTTCTTGGTGCTCCAACCGGGGCTGACCAACAGAGAAGCGCAGGATTTGAAGGAAGAATACGCACAGCCCCTCCCCGGAGAATTCTCCGGGGAGTTACCGGCTGGGAAAGAACAGGCAGCCTCCCTTGTAAACCTCTCCGCCCTGCAGGCCGAATACCCGGATATCAAGGGCTGGATTTCCATCCCCGGCACCTGTGTGGATTACCCTGTTCTGCAGAGCAGCGCCGATGAACCTGAATACTATTTGCGGCGCACCTACAAGGGCGAGCATCGTACTGCCGGAAGCATTTTCTTTCAGTGGGACTGTTCCCCGGAAAGCAAAAACCTTGTAGTCTACGGGCACAACATGAGCGACGGGACTATGTTCGCTGTTCTACAAAAGATGGCGGACGAAGCTTTCCGAAACGAGCATTCCAAAATCCTCCTGCAGACCAGCGGCGGGCTGCGGGAATACCGCATTGCGGCTGTGCTGAAAACCGATATCCAAAAGCTCCCCTTTAACCGCACCGAATTTGCGGACAATGGGGATTTCCTGTCTTTTCAGAAGGAGCTCTTCGCACAGTCGCTCTGCAAAACCGAAACCATCCCCGGCGCGGACTGCCGCCTGCTGACGCTTGTCACCTGTTCCTATGAGTGGGAAAGCGCCCGCACGGTAGTCGTCGCCGCAGAAGTGAGGTGAGAATCAGTCTATGGAACCAAAAGCCATTATTTTGATTTGTTTATGCGCTGTCATTTTAGGCGGCCTCATTTTCCTGCATATCCGTAACCGCAGGAAGAAATAACGGAAGCATGAAACCGGGCGGGGTGCCACAGAGTACCCCGCCCATATTTTTTGTTGCACTGGAGGGATTGATTGAAGAAAAACGGATTGTTAGACCTTTTAGCTGAACAGCGCCGCACCTATATCTCCAACCTGCGCCTGCAGCCGGAGCTTAAATGGGCCTCCCTTGGGGATTTATACCGCCTGCAGGATAAGGAGAGATACCCCTTAAAAGAATGGGAAGAAACCGTGTCCTATCTCTTAGGCTGCGAGGTGCATTTTGAAAACTATGAATCAATTGGGAAAAGCCTCAAGCCCTTTTCCCTGCAAGTGAGGTGAAAAAGATGAACCAATTCTATACCGCCGAATCGGTGACGGAAGGACACCCGGATAAGCTGTGCGACCTCATAGCCGACAGTGTGCTGGACGAATGTCTTTCCCACGACGCCCTTTCTCGTGTGGCCTGCGAAGTGCTGGCCACCAGAGGGCAGATTATTGTGGCTGGAGAAATTACCAGCCTGTTTGAGCCGCAAATCCCCGTCATCGCCCGTTCTGTTCTTCAAAAGGTAGGGTATGATCCAGCAAGATACGCCATCCAGTGCCTCGTCCACAAGCAAAGCCCGGATATCGCCGCAGGGGTGGACTGTTCGTTAGAGCGCAGGAGAAATCTCACTGGAGATCAGCCCGCCCTGCAGCTGGGGGCCGGGGATCAGGGCGTGATGGTGGGCTACGCCTGTTCGGAAACCCCACAGATGATGCCTCTTCCGGTGGTTTTGTCCCACCGCCTCACCAGCGCTCTCACCGCAGCCCGGAAAACCGGGGCAATTCAAGGACTAAGGCCGGACGGGAAAGCACAGGTCACCGTAGAGTACGATGAGGATGAAAAACCTCTGCGGCTGGATACGGTTGTCCTTTCGGCCCAGCACAGCCCGGAGAAACCCATGGACGAACTCTGCTGGGAACTCACCGACAAGGTGCTGGCCCCGGCGCTGCAGGCCCTGCCGCCGGATGAGGATACGAAAATCCTTGTGAACCCTTCCGGGCGGTTTGTGCTGGGCGGCCCGGAAGCCGATACCGGCCTCACCGGGCGAAAGCTCATGGTGGACAGCTACGGCGTGTTCGCTCCCCACGGCGGGGGCGCTTTTTCCGGGAAAGACCCCACAAAAATGGATCGTTCCGGCGCATACATGGCCAGATATATCGCCAAAAACCTTGTAGCGGCGGGCTTGTGCGAAAAATGCCAAGTCACCCTTGCCTATGCTATCGGCAAAGCCGAGCCGGTCATGGTGGAGGTGGATAGCTTCGGTACCGGCACTGTTTGCGCCGACGATTGTCTGGCGGAAGCGGTGCGGTTTGTGTTCGGATTGACCCCTGCGGAGATCATTTCCCAGCTGGGCCTTTTAACGCCAAGATACACACAGACAGCCGCCTACGGGCATTTCGGCAGGTTGGAGTTCTCATGGGAGCACACCGATCAGGCGAAAATCCTGCGGGCGGCTGTCATTTAACAGGAAAGGAGACTCCCCATGCCCGGAGTAAGTGAAGAACAAATTGCCGCCGCCAGACAAATGACTGCCATTGAATTTTTGCAGCGGTACCGCCCCGGAGAACTGGTCAAAGCCGAAAGCCGGGGCGAATTTCAGCTGAGAGCGCACGACAGCTTCAAAATCAACGGCATTACCTCCAACTTTCACTGGAAAAGCCGGGATGTCGGCGGCAAGACCGCCCTCGACTATCTCATTAAGGTGGAAGGGGTAAAGTTTGTGGATGCGGTGCTAGCCCTGTGCGAAGAAAGTCCCGGCTACATTCCGCCCCCTTCCCAGCCGGAGCAGAAAAAGGAGTTTGCACTTCCTCCGGCAGCGGAAAATAACCGCAGGGTGTTTGCCTACCTGATGAAGCGCGGGATCAGCCGCAAGGTCATCGAAGCCTGCGTCCGGGCCGGGATACTCTTTGAAAGCGCCGATTACCACAATGCCGTGTTCGTTGGAAAAGACGAACACGGTACTGCCCGGTATGCGTTCCTGCGGGGCACTTACACCAAAGGAAAGCCTTTCAAGGCGGAGGTATCCGGCAGCGAAAAAGCATACTGCTTCTGCCTTCCGCCCAAAGGAAAAACCAACCGGCTGGCGGTTTATGAAGCAGCCATCGAAACCCTTGCCCATCTGACGCTGGAAGGGACTTCGGATAAATGGCGGCTGTCCCTTGGCGGGATCAGCGCCCCCAAGGAAGGACAAGAAACGCAGCCCTTTTCCTTCAAAAAGCCGCCCGCGCTGGAAGCATTCCTCAATCGGCACCCGGAAATTGAGGAAATCGAAATCTGCACCAATAACGATTTTGCGGGACGATGGGCGGCTGAACACTTGGCAAAAGCCTATCAGGGCAAGTACCGCATCGTGGAGAACCTGCCGGGAAAAGATGGCTGCGATTATGCTGATTTAGCAAAAGAAAAGCAGGAAGAACAGGCCGCCCGCCAGAGGGCGGCCTATTCAAGATGAAAGGAAGGTTTGCCATCGAAGAAAAAGAAATCACGCTGAAACTCTATTCCCCGCTGACCGGGGATTTTTACAAAAACGATGTGGATGAATATGGCTGGAACAACGGCGTGGCCGATTACCCCGCGCTGTTTTCAGGCGTCGACATGGCCTACTACAAGGAAAGCATCCGGGAAGCCGTGGAACAGCGCGACAATGATGACGGGAACTTAATGCTTTACTTTGATGAGGAACGAAACCCCGGCCTCAAGGAAAAGGTGCTGAACGCCGTTCCCACGGTGGAAATCCGTGATGGAGAACTCATGGGCTGTACCACGGTAAAACTGAAGGAGCCTCTCACAGAAGCAGAAATGCAGGATCTTCAGGATTATCTCAAAGGCCAGTTTTCCGATGGCTGGGGCGAGGGATTCGAGCAGCAGGAAATCCAGACCGGAGATGGCGTGCTGTATGTTCATTTTGCAGAAGAACCCTTTGATTTTACAGTAGAACAGGTGCAGGGCACAGAAACTTCCAAAGAACAGCCTGTTCCCAAACGCCCGAAAATGAAACTGGTGGGACAGGATGGAAATATCTTCGCTATTCTCGGCAGGGCATCCCGGCTGCTGAAAGAAAATGGACAGCCGCAACAGGCCAAAGAAATGAGCAGCCGTGTCTACCAGTCCGGGGATTATTACAAGGCGCTGAACATCATCAGCGAATATGTGGAAACGGAATTGTCGAAAAAAGTGCCGCCCAAACAGAAAAAACGCTCCGACCGGGAGCGATAAGCAAACAAGGAAAGGAAGATGCCTCTGAACGAAACGAAAGAACTGTCTCAAATTGTTGATGAAACCATTCTGCCTATGGAACACAGCGGCGGAGATGGCTGGAGCATTCTGCATGGGGACACCCTGCAGGTAATCCGGGCATTCAAGCCGCAGGTGTTTGACGCCCTCATCACCGATCCGCCCTATGCTTCGGGTGGTTGGAAGCCAAGTGAGAAAAACCGCACCACCAACCAGAAATACAGCAGCATGGACCCCAAGAACGCCCTGCCGGATTTTGACGGGGATAACCGGGACCAGAGAAGCTGGACGAGATGGATGGCGGAATGGCTTTCTGACGCCCGGAAAGCCTGCAGGCCGGGAGCGCCGGTCTGCCTGTTCATCGACTGGCGGCAGTACCCTTCTATCACCGACGCTCTCCAATGGGCCGGATGGATCTGGCGCGGTTCGGTGGTTTGGGATAAGATGACTTCCCGCCCCCAGAAAGGCCGTTTCCGCCAGCAGAGCGAATATGTGGTGTGGGGCAGCAACGGCCCCATGCCGGTGAACCGCCCTGTGGGATGCCTTCCGGGAGTATTTCGCTATGCCAACCCGCAGAACCGTACCCATGTCACCGAGAAGCCCCTGCAGCTTATGCGGGATTTGGTGAAAATCTGCGTACCGGGCGGTCGCATCCTCGATCCCTTCTGCGGGGCCGGAACCACCGTCCTCGCCGCCAAGCTGGAAGGATATGAAGCTGTGGGCATTGAGGTCACCGACGCCTACTACAAATTGGGTTCCGACCGGGTGCGCTTTGCCTTGGAATCCCATACCGAAGCGGAAGAAACCGTCAGATAATCCGTTGGTTGTCCACGTGGATGACCAACAGAAAATCAAACGGCAGGCTGGACGTCCACATGGACAACCAACCTGCAGCTGCCACTTTATCAGATATATATAAGGAAAGGAAAATCATCATGGAAAAAGCATTCGCCTACATTTGCGCGGCTTCCGACGCCGCGCCCCGCCTACTTAAACGCTACTGCCGCAAGGTTTATGAGCTGGGATACGTTCCCATCTGCCCGAAACTAAGTGAAGCGCAGTACCTCCAGCCGGATAATGCCGATGAAAAGAGGGATTTCCACAGCATCGCCCGTCAGAAGCTGGGCCGGTGCCGTATGCTGGTGGTGTGCGGGAATGAAATCAGCCACAGTATGTCTGCTGAAATTGGAGCCGCTGAAAAGCGAAATCTCATCTGCACCACCCTCGACGGCCTTGCCAAAATCAAGGAAGCGGATGAGAACGGCGGCCTCTAAATCAGCGGTTTCTTTCTTTTCCAGCCGGTGACTGGTTTTGCAAGCATAGCGTTTGGATATCCAAACGCATCTTGGGGAGCGCCCCACCCCCCCGCAGAACCGCACCGGCTGATTTCGTTCAAGAAATGAGAGGTGAAGATACTGAAAGAAAAGCAATATGCCGCGTTTGCGGAAAACGCCAAAACACTGGACAGTCTGCGCCACAACGAAGCAAACTATGTCCCCGGCGTTTTTGAAGTGACAAAGGTCATCGTCCTTTGCAAAGAGGATTTTGAAAAGCTCTCGGAGGACGTCTCCCCGGAATACCCCTTCCTCAAGGATAACCGGGAACTCATGAGCGCCTCGCCGGGCGGGTTGTTCCGATGCCTCATGGTGCGGGCCGAAGGGGAAAAAGAAAATATGCTGATTGCGCAAAGGAAGGATACCCTGTATCTTGGCTACGGCAGGGATTACCGCAAGGTAAACCTGCAAGGGGTACCGGTAGAACACATTGCCCTGGAGGAACCGAAAGCCTATCAGGAGCACGCTGTCTTTTATCACCGACCCAGCCATATCAGCGACCTCAATGGGCAGAACCCACTGCGGCCTGTGCCGGAACGACAAACCAGTTTTCAGGTGGAACAGGTGGTCGTTCTATGCGATGAGCAGTTCCGACAGTTTCAGGAAAACGGCCTTAAGGACGATCAGATTTTCCTGTTCGATTACAGCGACAAGATGTGGTTTGATCCGGGCAGCTTCTGCTGGCACTGCGTGCTGGTCAAAGGCGAAAACAGCAGAGATGGTATTCTCGTAGACGCGGAAGGATATTCCTACGCCCGGTATGCAGCCTTTGCCCCGGATTGCGACAAACTGCGCCTGCAGGATGTTCCTGTCCATTACGAATACCCTGCCAGAGCGCCGGAGCAGAAGAAAACCCGCAAAAGGAAAGAACCGGAGCGTTGAAAAGGAGCCAAAGCATCTATGAGAAAACGAAACCACATCATCCCTCTTCACCTGAACAAAAAGGAACTGGCGCATCTGGAAGCGCAGGTGAAACTGAGTGGCCTTCCCCGTGAGGAGTTTCTCCGCACCCTCATTATGGGGGCAGAACTGCGGGCAAGGCCCTGCGACCACCATACCGACCTGCTTCACAAGATGGCAGGGCTGTGCAACAACGCTAACCAGCTTGCCAAGGTCGCCAATACCTATGGGGAAGCCAGCCAGCAGGATATCGAGGAAATGACCAAGCTGGCCCGGCAGGTTTGGGAAGAAGTAAAGGAGAACTGGTAGCCTATCGCCTACACCAGCGTAATCCCCGTCCACCGCCTCGACAATGCCATCGACTACACCCTCGATGAGAAAAAGTGTTCCCGCAGGGAAAATGAGGAATCCCTGGAGGGGGAAATCGATAAGGCCCTGAACAAAGACAAAACCGAGCAGAACCTGTTTCAATCCGCCATCGGCTGCATCTGCGAAAGCGCCTTCGAGGATATGTGCCGGATCAAAGAGATGTGGCACAAGGAGAAAGGCGTGCAGGGTTTTCATCTGGTGCAAAGCTTTGCCGCTGGAGAGGTTTCCCCGGAACTGGCCCATCAAATCGGGCTGGAATTTGCGGATCGGCTGCTCGGCGGGAACTTTCAGGCGGTGGTCAGCACCCATCTCAATACCAAATGCGTCCACAACCACATTGTATGGAATTCCGTGTCCATGAAAACCGGCAGGAAATACCGCAGCAATGAAAGAATCTATGTCACTGGGGTGCGGAAAATTTCGGATGAACTGTGTGTAAAGCACCATCTTTCCGTCATCCGTACAGAGAAATCGGAACGGGTTGCCCGCCCCTATGCCCAGTGGCTGGCCGAGCAGAATGGAGCGCCCACATGGAAAACGCCCATCCAGCAGGATCTCAATGCGGCGGTTTCCGCTTCCCTCACATGGAAGCAGTTCCTGCGCGCTTTGGAGCAGAAGGGCTATGCCTTTCGGTTTGACCGCAAATACCCCACGCTGATCCTGCCGGGCAGCGGGTGCACCGTCCGGTTTAAGACCTTGGGCAAGCAGTACACCCCGGAAGCCATCCAGCGCCGCATCCTCTATCCCAAGCCTCCTCACCGGGCTGGGAAAGAACAGCCTCCGGCCAACCGTTTTCTTCTCCTTCTTGGGGAAACACAGCCCCGCAGGCTTTCCGGCCTGCGGGCCCTCTACTTTTCCTATCTCTACAAGGTGGGGGCGCTGCCCAAGAAGCCCCGGTATATAAGCTACGCTGTGCGGGAGGATATCCGCAGGCTGGATCAGCGGATCGAGCAGGCGGAATTCATCTTCCAGAACAAAATTGAGGACCGGGGACAGCTTACCACCCTTCGGCAGAAAACGGAAGATGAAATCGCTGTGCTGATAAAGCAGCGCCAGAAGCTCTACCGCTACGAACCCGGTTCCCCGCAGATCGGCGTCCTCACAGAACAGCTCAAAAAGCTGCGCCATACCGCCAAGCTGTGCCGGAATATCGAAACCCACTCCATTGAGATGGAACAGCGCCTGCAGGCAGCACAGCGGGAAGAACAGCAGCGCAAGGAACAGCAAGCACAGGAACAAAAGAAAAAGCAATCCCGAAACCGGGAAAATCAGCAAAGGAGATGATCGATTGAACCGAATTCCTACCAAAGAACAGGTGGCATATATCCGCCAGCAATACCCTGCTGGAACCCGCATCACCCTGCGTTCCATGGACGATCCGCAGGCCCCACCGCCCGGTACAAAAGGCACGGTTTCCTATGTGGACGATATGGGGCAGATTTGTGTGAAATGGGATACCGGTTCCAGCCTGTCTCTTATCCCCGGCGAGGATTCCTTCTCTAAGAAACCGGCAGCGGAAAAAAAGAAAAGCAGAAATTCTCACGAAGCTCGCTAATGGCGCCCCTTTGCCATTGCGGGTGCAAAATGAAAATTGAGCTCAGGGCGCGAAATGCGTCCATGCTCAGCATGGAGGTGAATTGATTGAACTACGGAAGCGATCCAGCCGACCAGATTGTCCGATTTACCCTTGAGGGCACGGAAATGGCCCTCAAGCTGTCGGGTATGGCGGCAAAAAACTTTGCGCTGTTTGTCTATGCCGTACTGAAGGATCAGAAAAAAACCCACGGCAAGACAAGGCTTGTGCGGATGCTCAAGGAACAGCGCCCGTTCAAATTCTTTAATGTCCCCACCGAAAACATGAAAGAGTTTGCAAAGGAAGCCAAGGTACACGGCCTTTTGTATGTCCCTATCCGAAACAAGAAAAAGGCTGACCGCATCGAAGTGGTGGTGTTTGCGGACGACGCCTCTAAGATCCAGCGCATTTTCGACAACCTCGGCCTTGACGCGGTCAAAGCGCAGGCAGGCGAAGCCACAATTGAGAAAGTGCAGGAACAGGAAAAGCAAGCTCCCGCAGCCCCCGGCAAGACGGAAACCGTCAAAACCGAGCAGGGCGAAGTGGAATTTGAGGTGGGCGGCTTTGAGGACGATTTCAATATCGGCCCTGCCCAGCAGGACGCCGCCGCAAATTTTACTTCTGGCCGGGAGAAGGAAGCCGGGGAACCGGCGGAAAAGAGTCCGTCCGCGCCTTCCTCGCCCAGCAAAAGCTCTTCGCCAGACTTAACAGGCCATAAAGAGCCGGAACAAAAGCCCTCGGTGAAAAAGCAGCTGCAGGAGATCCGGCAGGAGCAGGCGGAGAAGAAAGCAGAAAAGTCCAAGCAGCAGGAGCGCCAGCACCCCACCCCCGGCCATGCCAGACAGAAGAAAAAGAAAAAACAGAAAGGAAGGTAATGCCCTATCGACTTATCCAGTTTGATCGGAAAGAAACAGGAACCGCAGCCCCAGCAGGAACAGCCCCAGCTTTCCAAGGAAGAATACGCCGCCATGAAGCAGGCTGAGCGTGAGGAAGTCTGGTCGAGAGTCAATGCGCAGGCTGATTCCGTGTTCAAGGATGACCAATCCATGAAAGGCTTTCTCAATTTCATGGCGAACTGCACCCCGCAGAGCACCCGGAACCTCCTCATCCTCTACGAACAGAATCATGAAATTACCCACCCCCGTACCTTTGACAAATGGAAGGAAGCCGGACGCTCCATCCGTTCCGGTGAAAAGGGGTACACCTTCTTTGCGGACCAGGAGTATGAAAAAGACGGCATCAAGGCGAACGGCTATACCATTACCAAAGCCTATGACATCTCCCAAACCAGAGGACCCCAGCCTCTGCCCCCGCAGAAGCATCTGCCGGAGGAAATCATTGCCGCCATGGTGGAGCAAAGCCCGGTACAGCTTGCCATTTCCGACCAGCTTCCCCAAGGGGTGCAGGCGCAGTATGTTCCCAAGCAGCGCACGATTTTTGTCCGCAACGGGATGGATGAAACCGCCACCATCTGCGCCATTGCCAGAGAGCAGGCCCACGCCAGCTTCGATGCGGTGGGAAGCGGCTACTACCGGCAGGCATATGCGGCTCAAGCCTACTGCGCGGCCTATGTAGCGGCGCAGAAATTCGGGCTTGACACCTCGGTGTTTCAGTTTGATAAGGTGTGTCACAGCTGCGCCCAGCTGACGCCGGAAGAAAAGCGCGGCTTTTTGGGCGACATCAAACGGGCTGCTTATGCCATCAACCGGGACATCCAAAGGAGTTTCCGGGATTTGGAGCAGACCATCCAGCCGGATGAATTCTCTGTCGCAGCGCCCAAACCCGCCAAGGCTTCCAAAGCCAAGGCGGAGAAAGAGCCGGAACGATGAGGGCTGATCGTTTTCCGTTTGTTTTCTTTTGTACGGTAGCTTTCCGCCATCCGTTGTGGTATGGTGTGAATGATAACAGAGAAAGGATGGGGTCGCTATGACAAAGCAGCGGATGGTGAAGATGACCTGCGGGGACCGGAACATACTCGTCAAGGCGCTTCGCAGCGCGCAGGAATCGGTTGAGCCTGAACTGTCCGGCAAACTGCAGCTATTTATTGATCGAATCCTCAGTATGCCAAAGCGCAGGTTGTACCTGAACGATGAGGAATACCAGTACGCCACGCTGTGCTTAAACGGGATGCGGAACGACTATCTGGCGGCAGACCGAAGCTGCGGCGGGATTGACCGTCTGCTCTTAAAACTTGTACGCGCCAGCTACAGAAGTATCGTCAGCAGATAAAGAACTGCTTTACCCCCGGAGCCTTTGGAAACGCTTTTCCATGGGTTCCGGGGGATTTTTTTGTTTTCGCGGAAAGGAAGGATATTTTTTGATTCGATAACCACAAGAAAAAATCCATGGTGGGTGTGGCTTCTGCCGCTGCCCATCGTCTGGTGGCTGGCCCTTTTGGCAGCCGGAAGCTGGAGCGACGGGATGAACCTCGTGGATCTGCTGGGGAAGCTCTCAGCCGCCATGAACAGCCCCTTTTCTGTTCATTGGACAGGATATTCCGCCCGGTGCCTGCTGTTTTTCACGTTAGGGTATGGAATCGCTGCCCTTGTGATCGTTTCCAGCCGGAAGAACACCCGCAGGGGCGCGGAGCATGGTTCCGCCAAATGGGGCGACGTGTTCCAAATCGCCAAGAAATACCGGGATAAGAAGCACCCCAAGGAGAATCTCATCTTAACCCAGCACTTTCAGATGGGGATGGACGGCCACAAGCATAAGCGCAACACCAATGTGCTGGTCATCGGCGGTTCCGGCGCTGGAAAAAGCCGGTCCTATGCCATTCCCAACGCTTTAAACTGCGGGAACTGTTCGCTGGTCATCTGCGACCCGAAATCTGAAATCCTGCGGAAAACAGGCGGGGCGCTCAAAGCGAACGGATATGAGGTGCGGGTGTTTGATCTGCTGAACCCAGACGCTTCCTTTTGCTATAATCCCCTTGCTTATGTGCGGGACGATAAGGACGTGCTGCGCCTGATTGAAACCCTCATCCAGTCTACCACTCCGCCCGGAGCGCAGAGCAGCGACCCCTTCTGGACCAAATCCGAAACCGCGCTTTTACAGGCCCTCGTCCTATACCTCAAGCATGAAGCACCGCCGGAAGAACAGAACTTCGCCATGGTGATGGAGATGCTGTCCGCAGCGGAGGTGCGGGAAGAAGATGAGGAATACGAGTCGCCCTTGGATATCCTGTTCGCAAGGCTTGAAATGCGGAACCCGGAGAGCATTGCCGTGAAGCAGTACCATGTCTTTAAGATGGGGGCTGGAAAAACACTCAAGAGCATCCTGATTAGCGTAGGGGTGCGCCTCTCCGCTTTTAATCTGCCGCAGATTGCAAGGCTGACCTATGCCGACGACCTCCATCTCGAGGAAATGGGTGAGAAAAAGGTGGCCCTGTTCTGCTGCATCCCGGATTCGGATAAATCCCTCAACTATCTGGTAGGCATGATTTATGGGCAGCTCATCCAAACCCTCTATTTTGTAGCCGACCGGAAATACAAGGGCAGGCTGCCGGTGCCGGTTCATCTGCTCATCGACGAGGCCCCCAATATCGCCCTGCCTACCGACAACTTTCTGCCCTGGCTTTCCACCATGCGAAGCCGCAACATCTTTTGCAGCTACATCGCGCAGAATATGGCGCAAATTAAGGCGCTGTTTAAAGAACAGTGGGAGTCGTTGGTGGGCTTGTGCGACGAGTTCCTCTACCTCGGCGGGAATGAAAAGGAAACCCACAAATATGTTTCCGAACTCATGGGCAAGGAAACGTTGGATACGGTGCGCCCAGATAGGGCGTTGAGCAAAGTAGTGTAAGGCACTACCCCGTAAGATAACACGGGAAACAACCTGCCTAACCGAAAGGCGAAAGCCGACACGGGAACACAGCACGGCAGGAAAGCAGTAAGTCACCTAAAGATAACTTGGTGCGACTGAACTGCAATGTTAAGTGGATATGAGGCTTAAGTTGGGTTTACTGAACGCAAGTTTCTAATTTCTGTTAGTGGTCAGGCGGAGGAAAGTATCTGTAACCTCTGGCACACTGGCGATTGATTATTCGTGTCAATCAATCGGTTATCAGAAACGGTGTGCAATCTGTAGGAGAACCTATGGCAAGGAAACAAAAGCGGAGACCGACAATCCACATTTGCCTATGCTCAGCGTTAACTGGGGATGCCCTAAACAGGAACGCCAACCGAAGGAGGTGAAAATTCGGCTATGGCTGTAGAGCCTGAAAATCCTGCATGGGCACGGAACGCTCGTAGTAGTCCGAGAGGGATAATGACCCTCACATGGCGAAGGGGCGTAGTTATTGTGTACTAAAAGAAAAGTTGATTAGGGAGGAAAACCTCAAAATGCAACCAACAACCGAAATTTTAGCAAGAATCAGTAGAAACTCACTTGCAAATAAAGATGAAATTTTCACCAGACTGTATCGCTATATGTTGAGGCCAGACCTGTATTTTCTGGCATATAAAAACTTGTATGCCAACAATGGTGCCGCAACCAAAGGTGCAAATGACGACACAGCAGATGGATTCAGCGAAGCCAAAATCGCAAATATCATTCAAAGACTCGCTGATGAAACCTACCAGCCCACACCAGTTAGAAGAATCTATATCCAGAAGAAGAACAATCCCAAGAAAAAGCGGCCTCTGGGAATCCCGACATTCACAGACAAGCTGGTACAGGAAGTTCTGCGGATGGTTCTCGAAGCGGTGTATGAGCCTGTTTTCTTGCCAGTTTCTCATGGATTCAGACCCAAAAGGAGCTGCCATACTGCGCTGAAATCCCTAAAAATGGAGTTCAACGGAATGCGTTGGTTCGTGGAGGGTGACATCAAAGGATGCTTTGATAGTATTGACCACGGCGTTCTTGTGAGCTTGATTCATAGCAAAATCAAGGATGCCCGGTTGATAAAGCTGATTTACAAGTTGTTGAAGGCTGGATATTTGGAGGATTGGGAATACCATAAAACCTATAGTGGTACTCCACAAGGCGGTATCATTTCCCCGATCCTCGCTAACATTTATCTGCACGAGTTGGACAAATTTGTAATGAAGCTAAAAAATGAATTTGACACCCATGGGCAAGAGCCTGTCAGAACAGAATATCGGCTGTTAAGCAACAAAATCCAAAATCTTTCTTACCACATTGGCAGATGCACCGGCGCTGAAAAAGAAGCTCTACTTGCGGAATACAACAAAAAGCGGAAACTCATGTTGGAAATGCCCTGCACAGCGCAAACAAAAAAGTGCATCAAATACATTCGCTATGCGGATGATTTTATTCTCGGTGTGAAAGGAAGCAAGAAAGATTGCCAGCGGATAAAGAATGAGCTGTCAGCGTTCATTAGTGGAACTCTGAAAATGGAACTTAGTCAAGAAAAGACACTCATTACACATAGCACTGAATGCGCAAGATTCTTGGGCTACGATATTCGTGTTCGCAGAAGCAGTGTCATAAAGCATGGTGGACCAGGCAGCAAGACGAAACGCACACTCAACAACTCCTGTGAACTATCTATCCCATTTAATGATAAGATTCACAACTTCATTTTTGCCAACAAAATTGCGATACAAAAGCCGGACGGGAAACTTATGCCCGTTCACCGCAAATCACTTTTGCGACTCACAGACTTGGAAATCGTATCTGCCTACAATGCGGAATTAAGAGGAATCTGCAACTACTATGGGATTGCCAGCAATTTCTACAAGCTGTGCTACTTTGCATATCTCATGAAATACAGTTGCCTCAAAACTCTTGCAAGTAAGCATAAATGCACCATAGCCAAAATTATTGAGAAATTCAAAGACTCAAGCGGCGAATGGGGAATTCCGTATGAGACCAAAACAGGGCAAAAACGATGCTATTTTGCAAAATATTCCGACTGCAAGGATAAGGCCAAACCAACGGACATTGTGTGCAATACTGCGATGGAGTACGGGTATTGCCGAACAGCCTTGGAACAGCGGCTAAAAGCAAAGGTCTGTGAGATATGCGGTACGACCGAAAGCGACTGTTACGAAATCCATCATGTCAACAAGCTCAAAAACTTAAAGGGCAAGCAGGCATGGGAGATGATAATGATTGCAAAACGGCGTAAAACGCTGGTTGTGTGCAAAAAATGCCATGTTGCAATTCACAACCAGTGAGTAACTACTGACCAAACGATAACAGAGCCGGATACATTGAGAGATGTAAGTCCGGTTCCCGGAGAGGGTGGTGCAAACCTACCATAGTAATATGGCAAGGCGGCGCCTCCCTACTCCACAATACCTATGGCCGGAGCCGGGGACGAAGCGGCAGCTTCAGCGTAAACGACCAGCAGACGGGCCGGGAGCTCTTAACCCCGGATGAAGTGCGGATGCTGGACAACCGCAAGGCTATCCTTTTTGTGCGTGGGGAACGCCCCATGATGGATGACAAGTACGACCTGATGCGCCATCCTAATATCCGGCTGACCGAAGATGGCGGCGCTGCGCCCTACGATTATACGCAGGCAAAGGATGCCGCTGACGATCTTGACTATTCCCCGGACCAGTACGACGATTTCGAACTGCTGGAACCGGAGGATTTTCTAAAACCATAACAATACACATTGAACTGGAGGAATGCTTCTGAAGAAAACTCTGAATCCTTTTATTTTGAAGAAAAATCCCAAAAAGAACGATAAGCCCACCACTGCCCTGCCTCTTGGGAAAAAAGGGCGCTTCGGTTTTTCCGTTTACATGGCGGCTGTCCTTTGCACCTGCTGTTTTTCCATCCCGGCCTTCGCCGCCAGCGATCCGCTGGGTGTGGTCAACAACCTCTCCACCTTCATCTTTTCCCTGATCCGCGCCATCGGCCTCATCCTTTTGGGCTGGGGCGTGGTGCAGGTTGGTCTCTCCTTCCAGAGCCACGATCCTTCCCAGCGTTCGCAGGGTTTCCTCACCTTGGCGGGCGGCCTCGTGGTGACCTTTGCCAAGGAAATCCTTGACCTCATCACCGCTTGATTTCCTGTTTTCCAGTCAAGGGAGCGCCCGATGGCGGGCGCTCCCACATTTTTTAGATGGGAGGTGACCAGCCGGAAACTGGATTATCGATAACTTAAATTCGGCGCTGGGAACATGGAACGACAAGCTGGCTGAAATCTGGACTTTGCTTACACAGGACCCCGCAACCTTTAAGGGCGGCGGGATCTGGCAGGTCATGCTGGACATCAACGGGGCCTTGAAAGCCATTGGGTACGGCCTGCTGGTTTTGTTTTTCGCAGTCGGCGTGGTGAAAACCTGTTCGAGTTTTACCGACCTGAAGCGCCCGGAAGCGGCCTTCAAGATGTTCATTCGTTTTGCACTGGCAAAGGCGGCAGTAGGATACGGCCTCGACCTGATGCTGGCCGTTTTCAAAATTATTCAAGGGATGGTTTCCACCATCATTACTCAATCCGGCTTGTCGGGGAGCAGCGGCACCACGCTCCCGCAGGAAATCATCGACAAAATCAACAACGTGGGCTTTTGGGACAGCATCCCCCTGTGGGCGGTCACCCTGCTGGGCGGCCTGTTCATTACGGTGCTGGCGTTTATTATGATCCTGACGGTGTATAGTCGTATGTTCAAATTATATATGTATACCGCTATCGCCCCAATCCCCATGTCTACATTCGCCGGAGAAACCACCAGCAATGTGGGGAAAAACTTCCTGCGTTCCTATGCGGGGGTATGCCTGGAAGGGGCCATCATTGCGCTGGCCTGTATCATCTTCTCGGTTATGGCGTCCAGCCCACCTGCGGTTGATCCCAACGTTTCGGCAGTTACCGCCGTATGGAGCTACGTGGGCGAGCTCATCTTTAACTTGCTTGTCTTGGTGGGGGCCGTGCGGATGAGCGACCGGATCGTCAAGGAATTGTTGGGGCTGTAGGCCCAAAAGGAGTGAAGCGATATCGAAGTAAAAGTACCAAAAGAAATCCGGGATTATCAGGAGTCCATCTTTTTTGGGCTATCTACCCGGCAGTTTATCTGTTCTTTGCTGGCGGTCGGCGTGGCGATCGGTCTGTATTTTGGTTTGCGCCCGCTGATTGGCAGCGAAGAAGTCGGCTGGATGTGCATTCTCGGAGCCGCCCCCTTTGCGGCCTGCGGATTTTTCAAATATCATGGCATGACTGCTGAACAAGCAGCATGGGCGTGGTTTAAGTCGGAATTTTTGTACCCGAAAAAACTGGTGTTCAAATCCGACAGCCTCTACTATGAAGCCATGAAGGACGCCATCGCGGAGGGGGAAAAGCCTCCCCGCAAACGGAAAGGCCGCAAGTCCCAGCCACCGGCTGGGAAAGAACAGTAACATTCAAAATCTCTCAGAAAAGGATGGATGCCTATCATCAAAACGCTTCTCAAAGCAGCGAAAGCAGAAAAAGAGAAATTCACCATACCAAAGTCCGTACAGGACGCCATCCCCATCCAGCGTATATGGCCGGATGGGATTTTTCAGGTGGGGAGCCGGTTCTCCAAAACCTTCTCCTTTACCGACATCAACTATCAAATCGCCAGCAAGGAAGATAAGACGGCGATGTTCCTCGACTACTCGGAGCTGTTGAACGCGCTGGACTCCGGCGCTTCCGCCAAAATCACCATCAACAACCGAAAGGTCAACAAAGAGGAATTTGAGAAATCCCTGCTGCTGCCCATGCGGGAGGATGGGCTGGACCATTACCGGAAAGAGTACAATGAAATGCTGCTCTCCAAGGTGACCGGCGTGAGCAACAGCGTGGTGCAGGACCGCTGCATCACCATCACGGTGGCCAAGCGGAACATCGACGAAGCCCGCACCTATTTCTCCCGTGTGGGTACCGACCTCATTACTCACCTTTCCCAGCTTTCCTCCATAGGCCGGGAACTGGATATTGGGGCGCGCCTGCAGATTTTCCGGGATTTCTTCAAGGGGAACGAGCCTGCCGCCTTTGCATTCGACCTGAAGGAACACATGAAAAAGGGACACAGCTTCAAGGATTGGCTCTGCCCCGACAGCATGGAATTTCAGAAAGACCATTTCCGCCTGAACGACCGTTGGGGGCGTGTGCTCTACCTGCAGGGCTATGCCAGCTACATCAAGGATTCCATGATTGCCGAGCTCTGCGACATGGATCGTAGCCTCATGCTTTCTATTGATATTTTAGCAGTTCCCACCGACGAAGCGGTGCGGGAAATCCAGAACAAGCTCTTAGGGGTGGAAACGAATGCGGCCAACTGGCAGCGGAAACAAAACGCCGCCAATAACTTCTCGGCTGTCCTGCCCTACGATATGGAGCAGCAGCGCAAGGAAACCAAGGAGATGCTGGAGGATCTCACCAGCCGGGACCAGAGGATGATGTTCGGCCTTGTGACCTTGGTGCATTTAGCCGACACCAAGGAGCAGCTGGACAGCGACACGGAAACCCTGCTCACTACGGCGAGAAAACACCTGTGCCAGATGAGCGTCCTGCGCTGGCAACAGAAGGATGGGCTGGACACCGTTCTCCCTTACGGCCTGCGAAAAATTCAGGCCCTACGTACTTTGACCACTGAATCCACCGCTGTGCTGATTCCTTTCCGGGCGCAGGAAATCCTCCAGAACGGCGGCATCTACTATGGGCAGAACGCTGTTTCCAAGAACATGATTGTGGCAGACCGAAGGAAGCTGCTCAACGGCAACAGCTTCCGCTTAGGTGTTTCCGGCTCCGGCAAATCCTTCTCCGCCAAGGAAGAAATCGTCAGCATTGCCCTGTCCACCAACGACGATATCCTGATTTTAGATCCCGAATCCGAGTTCGGCTTTTTGGTGGAAGCCCTTGGCGGCGAGGTCATCCGGGTATCCGCTTCCTCGGATACCCACTTAAACGCCATGGACATGGATAAAGCCTATGGGGATGAGCGCAACCCGCTGATTGAGAAATCCGAATTCATCCTCTCCCTGTTCGAACAGCTGGTGGGGGCGGGCAATGTGAGCGCCAAGGAGAAATCCATCCTCGACCGCTGCACCTATGATGTGTACCGGGAATACGTCGCCAACAACTACGAGGGCGAAGCGCCTACCCTGAAGGATCTGTACCACTCCCTCTTAAAACAGCCGGAGCCGGAAGCCAGAGGGCTGGCGCTTTCCTCTGAACTCTTCATCACCGGCAGCCTCAACACCTTTGCCCAGCGCACCAATGTGGACACCAAGGCGAGAATCATCGCCTATGACATCCGGGAATTGGGCGAGCAGCTTATGCCCATCGGAATGCTGGTCACCTTAGATGCTATCTTCAACCGTGTCATTCAAAACTGGAAGAAAGGCAAGACCACATGGGTATTCGCGGACGAGTTTTACCTGCTGTTCCGCTATGAGTACAGCGCCGATTTCTTCTACAAGCTGTGGAAGCGCATCCGCAAATACAACGGGCTGGTGACAGGGTTAACGCAGAACGTCGAGGAGCTCCTCCGTTCCGACACCGCCCGCCTCATGCTGGCAAACAGCGAATTTTTAATCCTCTTGAACCAATCCGCCACCGACCGGGATGAGCTGGCGGGGCTTCTACACATCTCCGAGAACCAGCTCTCGTACATCACCAATGTGGCGGCTGGCTGCGGTCTCATCCGCTGCGCCGGAAACATTGTCCCATTCGAAAACAGCTTCCCTCGAAGCACCCGTCTGTATCAGCTCATGACCACCAAACCGGACGAGGCCCTGAGAGGGGTGTAACCATACATGAAACTATATTGCATCAGGGGGCCGCCTCCGGTCCTCTCTTCACATATTCTTGTTTTTTAGGCTGGATGAACAGCTGAAAAAAGCGCTCCTGATTTTGGCAGAAGATTGCCGTTTTTTTGCCCCTTTCCCACCAAGCATAGACATCGCAGCCCTGCCGAAGATAGTCATACACATACTGCATGATGGTTTTCGCTAAATCTCTCCCATAGGCGGCGCTCAAATGATGCTGCAGCAAATATCTCTGTGGGACAGGCAGAGATCTGTAGGGGGAGTTTACGGTCGCTTCCCATTTTGCAAGAGGGTTGGGTGTCTTTTTTTCTTTGTGCGTCCCCTTTTTTATTTCTACTTCATAAACCATGCGATCAACCCCAAAAGGCTGTGTAGCATTCAGCTACGCGGATAACTTGCAAGTTCAATATGCCATATTTGAGTTGGAAAATCAATGTTTCTTCCTATTATATATCTCTTTGCAGCTTGTAGGGGTTGTGCAAGAACTGCCTGCACAAATTCCGGATTGGGGTATGATTTTCATTTATTCGAAGGAGGTATGCCATTGAAAGAAATCAAGCAAAAACCTGACAGCAAGAAACCCAAGCTGCTGGAGAGTGCAGCCAAGGCACCCAAAACAGCTATGAAGGATCTGTGGTTAAAATCCAAGGACAAATCCATTGTAGAATTAAAGGAAACACCCTTTGCCAGCCAGCGTGGGGAATCTTCCAACGCCCCGGCCAACAGCGCCGGGGACCAGATGTTGTCCGGCATGGAAACTACCGCCAAGAAAGGTGCGAACCTGACCTATCGGGGCGGGAAAAAGCTGGCCCAGACCACCGCCCGGAAGGTGAAAGAAAAAAGGGAGCTTTCCCATGCCCTGTCGGAAGCGAAAAATACAGGCGGCAAAACAGCGGAAGCTGCCAAGGATACCATTGCCAAAATACGGACGAAGAATACCGTAGCCAAGTCTGTCAAGGGAAAGCCGCAGAAAGCAGTGAAAACCGCCAGCCGGTCTGTGAAGGGTGTGCAGCAGAGCGCCAAGGGAATCAAAACTGCCCAGCATTCAGCAAAGACGGCGCAGCAGGCAGCGAAAGCGACTCAGAAAGCAGCGCAGGCTACCGCAAAAGCGGCAAGGGCAGCGGCCCAAGCAGCCAAAACAGCAGCGAAAGCGGCAGTAACAGGGGCAAAGGCAGCGGTGAAAGCGACCGCCACTGCCATCAAAGCAGCAGCGGCAGCGATAAAGGGATTGGTTGCCGCTATTGCAGCTGGGGGCTGGGTGGCTGTGGTCATTATCCTGTTGATTTGTTTAATCGCTCTGGTTGTCGGTTCCTGCTTCGGCCTGTTTTTTGGTTCGGATTCCACCGGAACCGGCACAAGCGTAACACAGGCGGTGTCTGCCCTCAATGGGGAATATCTGTCTCACATTCAGGAAATAGAGGATTCCAATCCCCATGACCGGCAGGAGATCACCTCCAACGACGGAGTGCTCTCCATCAACTGGGAAGATGTTCTCGCTGTATTTTCCGCAAAGGTTACCGGCGCGAAGGATGGGGCGCAGGTGGCCTCGTTGGATGACGCCCAAGTACAGCAGCTGCGGGATATTATGTGGGAGATGAATGCGGTGTCTTCCAGCACCCGTACCGAAAGCCATGAGGTGGAAGTCACCGAAGTGGATGAAAACGGCAAGGAAACCACCCATACCGAAACGGTGACGGAAACTATTCTGGAGATTACCATCACCCACAAAACCCCGGAGGAAATGGCCCGGCAGTATAGTTTTAACCCAAGGCAGAACGAATATCTCGCCTTAATGTCGGAGCCGGAGAACCAGAGTTTGTGGGCGGAGCTGCTGGGCGGTTACACAAGCGGCGGAGGACAGATTGTAAATCCCAATACTGACTGGATAGGTACCAGCATCTTCCAATGGCCGCTGCCGCAGAGCTATACAATAACCTCGTGGTTCGGTTACCGGGAGGACCCCTTTACTGGAGAAATTGCCTATCACAGCGGAACCGACATCGCCGCGCCGGGCGGCACGCCCATCCTTGCGGCAGCGGATGGGACCGTCACCATAGCCAACGCCATCGACTCCTGGGGCGGCGGGTATGGATACCACATCAAGGTGAAGCACAACGATACCTATGACACCCTGTATGCCCACTGTTCCTCCATCTGCGTGACCGTTGGGCAGGAAGTGAAGCAGGGCGAGGTCATCGGCTATGTCGGCACCACCGGCAATTCTACCGGAAATCACCTGCACTTCGAGGTCTGGCAGAATGGGGAGCGCACCGACGCCCTTGGCTTCTTCAAAGCTGGGGAATAGCACCTGCAGATCAAAGAAATACTACACCCGAAAGCAGCAGAGGATTGTTATATATATGGAAAAGCCAGCAGCCTGTTTTTGCAGGCTGCTGGTTTATTATTTATCCTCTTCAATTTCGAAGCAGTAACCTACTTCTCGGATAGAACGGATCGTGAAAGGAGCATCAGGAGCAGCTTGATAAAGCTTTTCCCGTAGATTGTAAATGTGGAATCCGATGGTATTGTTTTCATTACCGGAAGGCAGTTCTCCCCACACTTTCTCGTAAATTTGATTATAGGTTAGCACTCGTCCCTTATTGGAAACCAGAAAGAGAAGAATCTCGTACTCTTTTGCTGTAAGCCGGATCTCCTGCCGATTCCGAAAAACTTTGTGCTTATTGGGATAGATTTCAAGACCGGGAAGAGATAACATCGGTTCTTCCGCCAATTCCCATTCTTTTATTTCTGGATGTTGTTGTAGAAAAGAAAGAATATCATCAAAAGCATGGGAATCCTGATCTTTCAACTCTAATATGATTACTCGTCCGATGATACCGCCTCCTGATTGTTCAGCCGAGCAGCTTCTTTTAGTCGCTCAAAACTCTCCGCGCTGATAACATGTTCCAGCCTGCAAGCATCTTGTGCTGCAATATCGTGGGGAACACCGGCCTCAATAAGCTGCTTGATAAAAAACTGGTGTTTTTCATAAATGCACTTAGCGATCTGCTGGCCCTGTTCTGTGAGGGAGAGCGTGCCATCGTCCTTTTTTATCAGGCATTTCTTTTTAGACAATTCTTTGACAGCCCGACTTACTGAAGGTTTTGTGACGCCTAAATGTTCCGCTACATCTACGCAGCGAACATAGCCGTTTTGCTGTTGAAGCACCAGCACAGCCTCCAAATAGTCCTCCATAGAAGATGTTAAGGGCATAATAGCACACCTCCTTTTTTATTACTGCGCCAGTTTCCAACCGATGGCTTCCTGTCTGGCAGATACAAAATCGGCATACAACCCTTTCTGCTGGATCAACTCCGCATGGGTGCCACGCTGAACGATATGGGCATTATCCAATACAAGTATCTGATCTGCATTACGAACAGTTTTCAGCCGATGGGCAATCATAATGATGGTCTTGTCATGGGTTAACGCCTCAATAGCCTGCTGCAATTCATCCTCATTCTCCGGGTCAACACTGCTTGTTACCTCGTCCAAAATGATGATGGGCGCATTTTTCAGCATGGCGCGGGCGATAGAAATACGCTGTTTCTCGCCGCCGGACAAAGTGCCGCCGCCCTCGCCAATCACAGTGTCATATCCCTCCGGCAGAGCGGAAATAAAGTCATGGCAGCAAGCCTTTTTCGCCGCCTCAACCACCTGCTCATGGGTGGCATCCGGGCAGCCAAACTTGATATTGTTCTCAATCGTATCCGCAAAGAGGTACACGCTCTGAAACACCATTGAGATATTCTTCATCAGGCTGTCCAGTTTGAAATCCCGTACATCCGTACCTCCTATGGTAATCTTCCCGGCGTTCACATCCCAAAAGCGGGCAATCAGATTGCACATCGTTGTCTTACCTGCCCCGGAAGGGCCGACAATGGCCGTAGTCGTTTTTTCGGGAATGGTAAAACTGACCTGATCCAATATCTTGCGGTCTGCATAGGAAAAATCCACCTTGTCAAACACGATCTCACTGGACTTCGGCGTAATGTCACTGCCTTTTTCATCCATCACTGGCGTGTCATCAATGGAGTTTGCCGTATCCATTGAAGCCGCCAGCATTTGCAGCAGAGAAGCCATGTTCCCGGCGTTTTCCAAATCGTTGAACACCATGAAAGAAGCAATTACTAAAATCAGGCCGTAGGCCAGCGGCAGAGAGCCATCCAGCCAGAACCAGACCGAGGTCAGCAACAGCAGGACGCTGAATACCCGGACAACCACTTGCTTGATAGCGTCATAGGGAACGCTAGTTTTCGTCAGTTTCAGGTTATCCCGGCAGCTTGCCTGAATAGCATTTCCAATGGATTGTGTGCTGTCCCCTTCAAGGCCAAATGCTTTGACAATCCCCATGCCCTGAATATACTCCAACACGGACTCCACAAGGGACTCCTGCGTGTACTGGCGCACCGAGCTTAGGGTCGCAGACTTGCGGAGAGCCAGTTCCGCCGCTGCAAGATAAAGCAGGACACCGACAGCAGCCACAAGCCCGATCCGCCAGTCGAATATCAGCAGGACAATGACAAGAGCCACCGAGTTGAAAAATCCACCCAGCACAGACACCAGGACACGAGCCGCCGAGTTTTCTACATCGCCCAAAGTCGTTGTGACAATGGCAGTAATGTTCCCGATACTATTCTTGTTGAAGTAGCCCATCGGGATATAGCGCAGCCGATCTCCGATGTGGATACGCTTTTCCGCCACCATACAATAGCCGGTTTCCGTTTGCTCCATCGTGGAAAAGTAGGTCGTGATGATACGCCCGATGAGAGATACCGCCATAATCCCCAGTGAGATCCAGATAATACTTCCGTCCCGGTTGTCAGAGACCAGTGCGCCGATCACTACAAAAAGGGCGGCAAACTGCATGGCTGAAAACAGCCCGGACAGGAACGCAAACAACAGGGATTTTTTCAAAAGCCCCTTTTTGCTGCCTGCAAAAGCAAAAATTTTTTTCAATGTTCCATACATCTGACAACACCCCCTTACATCTGGTCTTTCGCGCCAATATGCGCCTGCCACATATCCCGGTAGAGGGGACAGGTTTCCAGCAACTTTTTATGCGTACCCTGTGCGTGGATAGTTCCATCCTTTACTACAACGATGTTATCTGCGCCAGCAATGGTAGACAGCCGGTGTGCAATCACAATCAGGGTTTTGCCAACAGTCAAAGCAGAAATGGCTTTTTGTACCAGCGCCTCATTTTCAGGGTCGATGTAGGCTGTTGCCTCGTCCAAAATGACAACGGGCGCATTTTTCAGCATGGCGCGGGCGATAGCGATCCGCTGGCGTTCGCCGCCAGAAAGATGGGAACCGGCGCTGCCGACAACCGTATCATAGCCATTGTCCAATCTGCGGATAAAGGTGTCGCAGCCGCTTTGTTTGGCCGCCTGTTCCACCTCTGCGTCTGTGGCACCGGGCCTTCCCATGCGGATATTCTCTCGGATACTGCGGTTAAACAGGTAATTGTCTTGGGACACATAGGAAATCTGGTCTGCAATTTCAGTGAGTGGAATGTCTTTCAGTTCATAGCCGCCGAGAGTAATGCTGCCAGATGTAACATCCCAATATCCGGCAATCAATTTTGCCACAGTAGATTTACCGGAGCCGGATGGCCCCACAAAGGCAGTCATGGTTCCGGGCCGGATAGCGAGGCTCACATCATGTAAAACCTCTGTCGCTCCGTCATAGGAAAACGACACATGATTCAGAGAAATGTTGGTGTCTGCCAACTTGACAGGCATATCCTTGTGGCGAAGTTCTTCAGCGTTCAGAAGTTGGCTAATTTCTTCCACATTCGTTCCCAACACAGCCAAATCATCCGTAAAGGTAAAAGCCGCAATAATCGGCCCAATCAATCCCAGTGAGAAAATCACAATGGACAAAAAAGCAGAAAGCTCCAGACTGCCGGAGATCCAGAACGCGAAACCGCAGGGCAGCACACAGATCAGCACCGAGGGCAGAATAGCATTGTAGGCGCTCATGGTTTTCTGGTTTTCCCTCATCCAGTCCACATAGTAATTGGCGTTATAGTTTACTGCGTCAGAATACTTTTTGTAGGAACCGGCAGATTGGCTAAACGCTTTGACTACCTCAATACCGCCAATATATTCTACAATGGCGTTTGCCATCTGCTTTCCAGCTTTGACCGCGCCCTCCCATTTGACAGGATAATTCTTCATACCGGCGGACATAACGACAAGCCCTATCACCAAAGTGACAAGGGATAAAAGCGCCATGCGCCAATCCAGAATAAACAGATACACGACAATCACAAGCGGCACCAGAACATTTGCGGTCATTTCCGGGATCAGGTGCGCAAAGGTCGGCTCCATTCCCTCTACCCGGTCAACAATCGTCGTTTTATATTGACCGGATGGAGTATCCAAAATCGTCCCCATAGGGACGCGGGCCAATTTTGCTGTGATATTCTCCCGTAGATCTCGCAATGTGTAATAGGTTGCTGTGTGGGAAATGGTAGTAGACAGGTTAGAAAATATGACTTTTCCCAAATAACCGCAAAGCGCAATTACGCAAGCTACTATATAGCGAAAGAAATCTCGCTCTCCAGACAGCATAAGCGTGACAATATGCGCCACACAGAAATAGGGCACCATTTGGCAGGCCACACCTAATGCCGCAAGGATAATGCTACCGATGAATTTCCCGTGATAAGGTTTGCCCCATCCCCACAAAACGCCTATGGGTGACTCTTTCTTTTCTTCCTTCACCTTACAGACACCCCCTTTATGAAATAGTTCCTGATTTTTTCAAGGCCAGCCGCATTCATCTGGAATTGGTCGATGATGGAGCCATCCTCAAAATGAATAATATCCGTACAACAATCTAAAATCAACTCAAGATCATGAGTAATAACATACAAAGTAATACCCGTGTCTCTGACTTGTTGCAGGACATTTGCAACCTCTTTCATGTGTTTATAGTCAAGACCACTGGTCGGTTCGTCCAAAAATAAAATGGAGCGATTAGAAGCGATTGCCGAGGCAATCGCTACCCGCTGTTTTTGGCCGCCAGAGAGGGACATAGGGTGTCTGTCTTTGAAATCTGTCAAATCTAACTCAGCAAGGATTTTCTCTGCCTGTTCTTGATTTTCTTCCTCCATACTGATTAAGACTTCATCTAATACCGTTTCTGTAAAAAGTTGATGATTTACCTCCTGCATTACCATATAGCAGGTATTTAACCTGTCTTTAGGCCGGTAAGTTCTGCCATTCCAGATAACTTCACCACAACGCTTTTCCAAACCGCAAAAGCACCGGGAAAAAGTAGATTTTCCTGCTCCATTGTTCCCGATAATTCCTACAATACGATTTGCCGGAATTTTGCTTTCACGAACGTGAAGTGTTTCCGGCCCATTTTTGTAGGCGAAGCGGAAGTTGTGAAGTTCCATTTGTTCTGTGATCGGTGGCAATGCTTTAGGCGGCAGTAAATTTTCAAGAACAAAGGTGCGTAACCCCAAATCGGCTCTCTGCTGTTCTGTCAGCAGCTCAAATTCTGCGGCGGAGTAATCTTTTTTCACCTCTCCGGCAGTAATATAGATAAAACGATCTGCAAGGCCACGCAGATAGTAAAGTCGGTGTTCCGATATAATAATTGTTTTTCCCTGCGACTTCCAAAATGCAAGCGTAGCTCGCAGATCAAGAATAGAGGAAACGTCAAGGTTGGATGATGGTTCGTCCATAACAAATACATCCGGCTCCATGATTGACACACCAGCGCAGGCAATTTTTTGTTTTTCTCCACCGGAGAGATGAAAAATATTGCGCCCCATCAATTTCTTTAAGCGGAAATCTTGGACGGTTTTTTCTAACCGATCCCGAATACCTTGTTCCGGCTGGCCGAGATTTTCACAACCAAATGTAATTTCGCTGGTTGTATCCACATTAAAAAATTGAGAGCGGGGATTTTGAAATACACTGCCAACCGTTTTTGCGGTATCATAAAGGGGTTGCTCCGAAACTTTTGCCCCGTTTACCCATACTTCCCCGTTCATTTTTCCTTCGTAGTAATGAGGAATTAAACCATTGATTAATCGGGTAATTGTCGTTTTTCCGCAGCCGCTTTCACCGCAAAGTACGACAAGCTGACCGTCCTCTATGTTCAGGTTTATATCCTGAACCCCACCAGCACTCTCATTTTCTCCTCCATAAGAGAACGTCACATGGTCAATCTGTATCACAGGCTCACCCCCTTAAAACACAATTTGCCGCTGAAACAAAAACAGAATAAAACATAGGATACAAAACAGGATAGCCATCACATCTTGAAAATGAAAACCAATCTGGCATACATTTGTACGTTTGACGGGGGCACCAAGCCCCCGTGTTAACGCAGCAGCAGAAAGTTCGTCTCCAATCTTCACAACAGATACCATTAAGGGAACAAGCCTGTATTCTACCATCAAAAAAGGATTTTTCCCGCCGAAACGGATTCCCCGCATTTTCATTGCGTCCCGTATTGCCTGATATTCTTCACTGATTGTAGGAAAAAAACGAAAAATTACAGACATGGGAATGACAATTTTTTCTGTAATGTGCATACGTTCCATTGCGGAAATAAACTCGCTTACAGAAGTTGATGAAATCAACCAAGCGCCTGCCATAATGCCAGGTGCAAAGCGCGTCATGATGGATGTAATCGCAAGCACAATGAAAGAAAGCAATCCATTTAAAACTGTAAGGGCTATCCGTTCCAATACAAAACAGACCGCATATAATAGCAAATACTTTCCTGCCGTTTTGAAACGACGCTCTGACAAGATCAGCACAAAAGGAATAAGGCTTAAACAGGGCTTGACTATGTTCATAATCCCTTCGTTGCTGGTACTGAACATCAGTGTTGTGATCGTCAGCAGTAGTACGAGTTTTGTACGAGGATCAAAGAATATTCCTTTTCTTTTTTCAGTTGTTGCAAACAATGATTCCTCGTTCATTACACAATTCCCGCTTTAGCAAAGTGCTTTTTCAATAGCGCCTTACCTAACAAGCCACCCAAAATTGCGAAAACAAAAATTCCGGCAATTACCAGAACAATACTCCACATGGGCATAACTGCCATTACTTTGTCAGCGTATTCCTCACCGAAGCTGGCCGCAAAACTGGCCCGGGAGTCCTCTACCATGAAATACATGGGAATGTATGTACCGATGATCCAAATGCTGAATATTGCATAACCAATTAGGCTCTTTTTTACACTTTTATAGTCACCGGATTTCAAAATCAAATCGCCCAACAAACCAAAAATTGCGCCCGTTAGTACACCCCAGAATCCCATGCCGGTCAAGCCCATCAGCAGACCGCTTAAAATTCCCATAATCGTAACCATGCCGAATTTTTTCACTCTTGTCAGGAACAGCATAAAGGGAATACCGGTAATCAATGCCCACAATGCGCCGAGAATCGGCATGAAAATGGGTACAAATCCAATAGGAATGGCGACGCAGCACCCTATAACAAAATAGAGAACTGTGAATAGGCCGAGATTAATCAGATCCTTTGCTTGTAGCTTGTTACTCATAATGAGTACCTCCATTTATTTTTTTAGGTTAGCATTTTCTAACCTCTTTATAAAATACCATAGTTAGCATCAACTATCTACAACCAATCATCTTTTTGGCTCCAAACAGCAACGAGTTTTCTGCTTGACTGATCTCTGTTGCAATTCTATAATATAATTAAAATCCAAAGCAAAAAGATGGGGAATCAAATGATAGGAGTAATAAATGAAAATTGATGATATTATAAGAAAATGTATTGAAATTCCGGGAATTTCAATACGACGTAACGATTTTAGTGCGGAACTACTTATGAAAACAAAAGAAGGGAAAGGCTCCATGACCTTTTTTCCTCTCTTTCCAGGACTTACTATTGCGTATATCTTTGTAAACTCTCCAGTTTGGGCTGCACCTGATTTCCGTGGGGATAGCTCCATTAAAAAAGGACCATTACTTTTGAACTACTGTGTAACCGGACGTTGTGAAATCATTTTGAACAACGAAAACTTTGTATATGTAAAAACTGGAGAAATCTCTTTGACAGAACGTTTTGCTCGAAAGCAATCTTTCTATCCTTGCCGCATTTATGAGGGAATGGAATTTTTTATTGATCTTGATACGCTGACAGCACAAAGCAATTTACTCTATCTCCGCTGGAATACCGACGCTCAAAAAATTTGGAAAACAAGTAAATTAAAGACGGGATTTACTGCTTATCAGTCCCACCCCGCCTGGAGGGCTGCTGTGCCCATCCCGCAACATGCAGCCCCTGTATCGTTATAATTATCTCCTAGCTGGAATAGTTCTCCAGAAAACTGTAGAGATCCTCCTCACTGTCCAGATATTTTCCTGCCTGGATCTCCTTTTGAAGGTTGTCCGGAAGCTGGTCCACCGCAATCTGCGTGGGCTCATACAGCGTCTCCTTGTCCCCCTTGTAGACCTGAACCTTCCCGTCTTCCTCCGTCAGATAGTAAGTCTCATACAACGTCCTCGTCTGGCGAATCACCACATGCTGAGGGGAAAACGCAACCAAACTGTAAGTATAATAAGGCGTCTTGCTCTTCTTCAAAAACGCCGTCAAA
>ERZ781275.467-NODE-467-length-46588-cov-3.539316_pt1 | contig 46588 bp, 18 predicted proteins | sample MGYA00375853_ERZ781275 | MGnify/ENA primary metagenome ERZ781275 (study PRJEB29790, sample SAMN03653691) | human gut metagenome | host: Homo sapiens | place: USA: Dallas, Texas | collected 2012-07-23 | study: EMG produced TPA metagenomics assembly of the Gut...
CCGTTGCTTACATAATCGTCTCCACGCGAAACTGCCAAAAATGGTTCCTGACTTTCACAGTAGCGGTGGAGCTGTCAGCTTAAAAAGCTTCTTCCCAATTCATCTGGCAAGGTATTGTAATGTTTTACATGGATTATAACTCCTTTTTTTTCAAAAAGCAAGTCTTTTTTACCGCACACTTTTTACTTTGGCTTAAAATCCGAAATCTTTCCCACACTATACTGCAAAATAAGCAGTGCATCAGCAGCGGTAATTTTACCGTCATTATCGACATCAGCACAGCTAAAACGGACTTCTGAAATATCCGTTTTGCCCACAGAGCACTGCAGGGTTGTCAACGCGTCTTCGGAGTCAACCCTACCGTCCTCATTTACATCGCCTGGTATAAGTTCAGGCCCCGTTGTATTCAAGGCCCATAGATAGCCTGAATCATTTTTATAATAAAGCGTCCCGGTCTGGTCGCTGACCAGGCTGGCCGTACAATACTGCGGATTTGACGGTACATATAAATCTTTTACGTCCGGCTCTGTATTGCCTTCAAAATCCTTAATGACTTTTACTGTACCTACCGAATTGTTAAGCGCGACGTAAAGATAAACCGTCTTATTATTTTCCACTGTTGCGTAAGCTGTTGTTAAGAGCGGCGAGGACTGAGACGGCCCATCTATGTCCACTTCATAGATCAGATCCATGGTTTTAGCGTCAAAGACATTCAGTCCGCCACGGCTTGTAATATTGCCGGCCATCACATAAACACGGCCATTGTAAGCGATGGGTGTTGAGGTAACCAGGCCGTTGACATCCCCTTCAAGCACTTTATTCTTGTTAAAGCTGCCATCGCCGTTTACAGTCATGGCGTAAACCTTTTGAGCGTCTTTAGCGGTAAAGTAAATGGTTCCACGGCCTGAGTCGTAGGCAATACTGCCCCGGATATTGCTTTCCGCCTGATAACTATCGATCACCTCACCTGTCAGCTTGTTACGCGATTGGACAAGGCCTTTTTCGTTTCCGTAAATGACCGCCTGCCCCACAATAGTAGCGCCTGCCCAATAACAGGCAGATTCTTCATCGACCCAGATGTTTTCCTGAATTTCATCACTTCTTTCTGTATCTCCGTCCGCAGAACTAAAGCAGTAAAAGCTTCCCACACTGCCATTACCATTGCTGGTCCCCACATACACATTTCCATTATCATAGGTCACGGGACAAAGCGGCTGCTGCCCGTCTCCCTGAGTGCGCCATAATGACTTTAGTGTATCCGCATCAAAGGCCTGCAGAACCCCGCTGTTAAGCGGTACAAATATCTTACCGTCACCATAGGCTGCATAGCTGAAATAACCGGTGCTCATTACCATCTCCTGCTCTGCCAGTACTTTCCCGGTAATCCGATCCACCCGTCTTAGCATTTTTCCACCTGCAATATAAAGGTCATCCCCCACAATAATCGGTGATCCTACGCCCAGGCCATCTGTTTTCCACTTCTCTGTGACTGCTGTATCCCCCGTTGGCAGTTTTGTATCTACAATAGCCATATTAGAATTGTCCTTGCGGAAGGACGGCCAGTAACTGGCATCGCTGACCACTTCTGTAGCACGAGTTGTCGTATCTGCCTCGGGCAGCGCTGCTGCCTTCACGTTTCCAGAAAAGACAAGCGCTCCTGCCAGGAAAACCGCAGCCATTTTAGACATGATGTTTCTCATTTGTTTCTTCTCCATTTCAAATATTTAAATGATTCTTCTCCTTTAAAGCAACACATACAAAAAGACCCTCCGGCCAACGCCGAAAAGGTCTGAAAACAAAAAAATCCCGATTCGTGCGCTTGCCCAGTTCCGCAGCAGCGTACACTCTCAGGATTCTGACTAACCGGATTTACCGGATTACAGTAACGGTTTTGTTGGGGGCTCGCACCCCATTTCCCTCATCATTTAGTTTAAGCTAATTATAGCCTACTCTATATTATTAATCAAGTCAAAGTTCGCTGTTCTCCTCTTAATATCAAATCCCGCAGTGGCCAAATTGGCTGTCTGGATATTCGATACCTTTAAGCCCCAGTTCTCAGCCGCGCCCTTTTGCCTTTCTCATCGCTTCGTTCAAAATACATTACCAGTGCTTTTTCTGTTCTATTTACCCAGCATTTTTACTGGCCAGATATCTGTTTGACAAAACACAGCCTCTCTTCATTTTCTGTTTTAAGCGTAACTTGAAGCTGATATTTATCAGTCAAATCTAAAAGCTCCCATTCTTCTTCCTGTAATATAATGGCTGTCCTTGAGCTGTCCTCTGGCACTGTATCCGGGGTCAAATGCAGGATAAAGGGGTAACATCTGCTGTTTGCACCTGCAGCAGCACCTGCAATATTATAGGACCCTTCCAGCGTTTCATAGGCTTTAAATATGGGCGTCTCTGCCCTTTCGGCGTCTTCATAAACAGCATAATGCAGCTCAAATCGTCCATTTTCCCTGAAAATTAAGGTTTCTAGATAATCGTCATCACTGATCCATATACCCTGCAGCAATTTTTCTGTTGGATTTTCTTCGCCGGCTGTCCCCTCAGATGACGTCGTCTTTTCCGTCACCCTGTTATCTGTTCCTGTCTGGCTGCCATACCAAAAAAGGCCGCCGAATATCAGCATCACAAAACCAATGAGTATGGCACTTAATAACACTATTCTTTTCATTTCGTTCCAGCCTGTCTTCCACCAATAATTTCTTTCCCGGATTTATTTTATCACAATGGCCGAACAGCTGCAATATTTTTGTAAACGATCCATCATACAGAAAAGGCGCCGCCTAACGGCAACGCCAAGAGTGTCAAGAAACTTTATCATCAAGAGACAAAGCGTTAAAAAGAGGACGGTTCAGTGGAAAGTTGGTAGTGGAAAGTGGAATTACTTCCTGCTTTGACTTTGCCGCAACCTTTCAACTTTGTCAACAGCCTGAGTCGCCGCCTAACGGCAACGCCTAAGGCTGTTGAATATATCTCCTAAAGAATCATTGCGCGTGATTCTGCACAGATACTCTCAGGTTCCGACTTATCATTTGTATGATTCACGACAGCGCGACTGTTCAGGTTTCTCACCTGATTCCCTCATCTGCGTTGCTGCAGATTCAGACTATCTGTTTAATTTTTATTTGTTAAGTTTACTCTGATTTTCCACGTCTACGGATAACTACCGCTCCGGTAAGCCCTGCTGCGACCACAATAAGCGCAATGCCGGCCCACACAGCTGCAGCCGAATCGGAAATTACGCCCGTACTTGTATTGGCAGCCGTTCCACTACCGTTACTTCCATTTCCACCATTTGGATTTGTTCCCAGTACTGGTGTTGGTGTCGGTTCTGGTTCTGGTGTCGGTTCTGGTGTCGGTGTCGGTTTCTCTTCCAGACTGGCAATTTGGGCTTCTGCTGTTTCCAGCAATTTCAAAACATCATCACTGACATAACCACGCTGGGCTTCGGTTAAGCCATTATAGGCTGCCCGGGCCGCTTCGACGGCTTCTTTGTCGCCCAAAGTGAGTTTGTCTGCCGTCGGTAACGCTGTTATCATATCTTCTACGTTCTGGGCTGCTTCCCGATCCGCTACTGCTACAACTGCACTGTTGAGCGCTGTCGCAGCCATGTCTGTATCCTCTTGGCTTAAGCCCATGTTTTGGGCTGCGGCCACAGCATTATCGTAAGCTGTTTGCACTGCTTGATCTGTGAGCAGCGCTTCCTTATCCTCACGTCCGTTAAAATCCGCAAGTGCTTTGGTAAGACCGTCCTTATTGGCAATAATGTAGCTTTCGTCGCCCTTCAAGTCATTTCCATAAGCCAAGGTAAACTGGAGACGGATAACATCGTCATCCTCCGGAATACGGTCATTTATACCGACGCTCGGCGCCTCATTGTTTACGAAATAATACCATCCAGAGCCCTGGCTGTAATCAAATTCGCCTAGGTTTTCATCGCTGTTTCCAATTAAAAGTGCTTCCTCAGTGGTTGGTCCATTGAAATATTTTGAAATATACTCCGGCACATCAACCTTGTCCGCTCCCAAATCTGCGCCTTTAATGGCACTAAGATAATTGGGCTGTCCGATATAATTGTCACTGCCAATAAGGCTGCGGATAATGTCTGAACAGGTATTACCTTCTTTTAAAGCTACGTTGACAGGTTCTTTATAGTAGCCTTGTCCAATAGTAAAACGCTCAACGCTGATTGTCACTTGACCGATAACGGGTTTTAAGTCTTTGATTTTCATTTCTGCATCGGCCAGAACATTTAAGGTTTCTTCTGCTATATAGGCTTTTGCTTTTTTATCAAGTGCATCATAAGCGCTGCGTGCAGCTTTAACCGCATCTTCTTTATCAAGTGAAATCTCGCCTAAAGCATTGATCTGATCGGTAACTTTCTGAGCTTCGGCCTTTAGCTCTGCATCAGGGTCACCTACGACAATTTCAATATCAGGCATTTGCCCTTTATAAAATTCCTGGTTTTCTTTGCCTACCCAGAATATACCCTGTACAAGTGTGCCGCCCCATTCCTTATAGACATATCCGTCGGTCATATAATAGGTTCCCGGGTCCGTATCTTCTGGAATCGTGAATGTCAGGGTTTTAATCAGCGCTTCCTGGTTTTTGGCTTCTTTCGACGCTACCTGAGCCAAACCCGGAATATTTGTCTGGTATTTGGTCTGCATGGTGTGGACCGGGTCTTTTTCGGTAACGGGTGCTTCCAGGTTCGTAAAATTGACTGTTACTTCTGTTCCCGGTAAAATTTCATCAGGTGAGACTTCAGCCTTCAGCTCTACATCGGGGGCCGCAACAGCTTCAAAATAAAACCAATTGTAGTAATACATATCATGGTTCGTAATAAATATGTTATCTCTACCAAAATATCCGGCTGTTTCAATGTCTACGGTCGTCTGGCCTGCCGGAATAAGTGTCTGATAACTCTTATCCATTACTGCTATATCTTTGTAACGTTCCAGCTGAACTGTCTCTGTTCCTTCGGGCACTTCTACTTTATAGACATACCCTCTGTAGCCCGTTTCTTCGCCAGTGTTTACCACGTTCAAAAGCTTGCCATTTAAAGAAAACATAAAAGGGGTTTCGATTAGTTCATTAATCTTTGCCTCTGCCGCTTCAAGTTTTGAAAGATCGGACACCTTAGCCTGATCCTCTTTGCTCAGATTGTCATAAAGAAGTCGAGCCTGTTCTACATCTGTTTTATCTCTAAGGGTTATTGCCTCTGCTTTTGGAAGCTCTGCAATCGCTTTATTAACTTCATCAATTGTTCCAGCTGTCACTGTAACTGTACATGTTGCTTCCTTACCATCCGCCGCGGCTTTGATTTCTGCCGTTCCGGCATTAACCGCTGTTACATTTCCAGCGCTGTCCACCTTCGCAACATTTTCATCGCTCGTTGTCCATGTAATCTCTGGATGTGTCGCGTTCTCTGGCTGTATGGTGGCTGTCAGCTTTGCGCTTTCATTTAGTGAAAGATTCAGCTCTGTTTTATCCAGCACAATGCTGTCAACGCCAATGGATTCTCCTACACTAACAGTAAAATCAGGAAGCTTGGAAAAATTATCCTGAAGTGTCGGCGCATTCAGATTTGGCTCACCAGAGCCTTCTGCTGTGATATCCGCTCCCAGCTCAGATCCCCACCATGCACAGAATATCCCATCCTCGCTGGTGAAGGTATACTCTCCGTCCTGATCGAAGGCAACATCAAAACTATTTTTAGTGGCTAAATCCCATTGACCACATTTACCTTTAAAGCTTCCAAGCGTATCATTTTCATAGGTTACACAAGTAGCGTTTTTCCCCATCTGTGGATTGTAAATGGTTGCCAACTTATAAACCGGCATGGTAATGCCCTTAAAGCTCACATTCGCAGTATCGCCTGCCTTCAATGGCTGTCCTTCATTTGTTTTGTTTTTAATATTAATCTCAATGAACCGGGCATCAATGACGCGGTAGAAAGATTTCGTTTTACCTCCTGCATCGGTTGTGACAACCCCGATAATATTGCTTCTGTTTTCTAGGTTGGCTGTGTACTGATTGCCATCCCCCTCGATTTCAATACCGTTGCAGGTCACTTTCACGCTTTCTGCGCCAGTAGTGTCTACCGTAAAATTGTAAGGCGTTGTTTCGCCTTCGTTATAATAGATGGTATCATAATGACGCCAATTTGTCAGCTCGTCGCTGCAGGTAATGGCCGCTGTTCCCTCTTCGCCAACAGTGTATACCGCATAGCCTGTATTCACCGCCGAACTCGGATCCCAGTGCTGTCCCTTGTAGTCTAATGCATCGTAAGTGACCTTGACAACGGTGGTGCCTGGTTTTTCAGCCGTTACCACCGCTTTATCATCTGTCTTTGTAGTGCTCAGCGAAATGCTGTCACCAGAAATAATCTCAAAATTGAACTGCGGACGCGCCACATCGTTGTTAATAACATCTGTGACAATCTGTGGAACGCGCCAAGGTCTTAAATTAGCGGTATCGCCAACCTTCATCTCCTTCTGCTGATACTGCAACCAGATATCATTTTCAAAATCGTCATATACTTTCGCTTCAGTTTTATCTCCCAGATACACATCTGGTTCCACAGGCTGCTCACTGCCGCCAACAACGATTGTAATATCTGGAAGGGTGCCAAAGTAGCCTTCTGTTACAACACCCTTACCATCACCAAAATCATAACCCGGACTGTAAGGATTAGCTTTTTCATAAATAGTACCATCTGTCAAATGATACGTTCCAGCAGATAAACTACTTAAAGTAATTGCACTGTTCAGTTTGGCAGAGCGCACCTCTGCCATTCCTGGAATATCAGTTTGATAAACTACATTTACAGCGCCTCCAGCAGCTGTACTATTCCATTTTCCGGAAATCTGTCCAACTGGATAGCTCAAGTCACTCAAACTTACCGAGATGGTTCCATCGTCTGCCGTTTCTACTGTTATATTTGTTTTTTTGTTCTTTAAATCGTAAGTTTGATCACCTGCAATAAAGTGTGCTTCATCGATAAAGGTAGCGGCATCACCATTGTAGGTATAGTTCATATCGCTAGTATAATAATATGTTTCATAAGCATTTGCTGCCAAATCTTCATCGGTAATTGCTGTCGATTGAGCTGGTGCGGCATAGGCTGCTTTTGTAAATGGCGTAAATGTCGATAACACCATAACAATCATAAGCAGTATGCTGAGCCAGCGTTTCGCAAAACTGTTTTTGTAATTTTCCATTCTTAGATCCTCTCTAATTCATAAGTTCTAATTTGCCATTACACGGACATTGCAAAAAATTTTCAGATAGGATACAATATGTTCGTCTCTTCAGACACGGCAGCTGTTGCTGCCTGCCGGGTAAATTGGCAGATTTACCCGGCGTTTTTGTACCCTTCTTTTTTTCATTAATCCTTACTTCCCTTCGATCCTCCTTGTCAGTATTTATTTCAGGACACATCCAACACTCTGGATTATCCAAATAAAAAAGCTCTGCGGCAAACGCCGAAGAGCTTTTAAAAACAAACGAACCCCTCTTCTGCACACCAAATAAATAGCTCCAATATACCGGAAGCTTTTCATACAGGTGTCTGACTTACCGGACAAAGCCGGAATACAGAAGCGGTTTCTGTTGGGGATTCTCACCCCATTTCCCTCATATTCAATTTTTAAAAACAAAAAAACTTTCCATCCTAACAATGGAAAGCCCAAGACCATAAAGAAAGCATTTCCACACGAAATTACCAAAACAAGTTCCTGACTTTCACAGTAGCGGTGGAGCTGTCAATGCTAAGCATTTTCTTCCTTATGCGTTTTGGATAATATTTTTCAAACTTATATGTTAATGACTATCATTATATCCAATTTATTTTATTAAATCAAGAGAAATATTTGAATTTTTTGAAAAATCAGTATAATACCAGCATTTCCCCATTGTATTTTTAAGCGGTGTCAGGTTAAACAGGAGAAGGCCTGTCAAAATGAAAAACAATACCTTCTCTTATCTAAAGAAAGGAAAACAGGGATGAAAAAGCTCCCTGTGACTGTGCTCTCAAGGTGAGAGCACAGGGGCTGAGAGCCCTTTATCTGAAAATAAAAGGTAAGTAAAAACGTTAGGACTTCCGGCGTCTACGGATCACGGCTATTCCTCCAAACCCAATGGCGGCCAGGAGTGCCAGACAGGCCCATGCGCTGTTGGTTTCATCGGCTATGATGCCGGTATTGGTATTGCTTCCGGCTCCGGCTGTTCCAGTTCCTGTTGTACCACTTGTGCCGCTACTTCCACTACCGGTTCCACTGCCTGATGTTCCTGGCTGTGGGGTCGGCGTTGGGTCTGGTGTTGGCGTCGGCGCTGGATCGGGGGTTTCTCCTGCTTCTAACTTGGCGATCTGCGCTTCGGCAGCTTCCAGTGCTTTTAAGCGGTCTTCGCTCACGTAGCTGCGCTGAGCATCGCTCAGGCCGTCGTAGGCTTTTCTGGCGGCTTCCACGGCTTCTTTGTCTTCTAAGGTCACTTTGTCTGCTTCGGGCAGTGCGGCGATCTGATCGCTCACGGCCTGGGCGGCTTTCTGATCCTCTGCCTGCTGGGCTTCCAACTTTGTGATCTGTGCCTCGGCGGCTTCCAGCTTTTCGATGTTGCTCACCAGCTTTTGCTGGGCTTCGTTTAATGCGTTGTAGGCGTCTCGAGCAGCTTCCAAGGCTTCTTTGTCTTCCAAGGTCACTTTATCCGCTTCGGGCAGTGCGGCAATCTGATCGCTCACGGCTTTCGCGGCGGCCTGATCGGTGGCCTGCTGTTTCAATCCGGCTAATTTTTCGTGGGCTTCGCTTAATATTTTCTGGGTGTCTTCGCTCACGTAGCCTTTCTGGATATCGGTCAGCTTGTCATAGGCTTCCTGGGCTTCGCTGATGGCCGGTTCGCTTTCTAAGGTTACTGGCCCGATGGCCTGAATCTGGTCGGTGACGGCTTTTGCGGCTTTCATATCGGCCAGGGTGGTCTCGGCGGCTTTCAGTACACTCAGATTGGTGACGCAGGCTTTCTGAGCTTCGGTCAGTTTTTCGTAAGCGGTCCGGGCGGCTGTGATGTCTGCTTCCTGTTCCAGGTGGGTGATCTCTTTCAGGTTTTCGATCTGGTCGATGACGGTCTGGGCCACTGCCTGGTCTTCGGCGGCCTGTACGAGTGCCTCAATGGCTGCTTCGGCGGCTTCCAGGGTGTCAATGGTAGCCTGACTCACATAGTCTTTCTGGCTGCTTTCGAGCAGCTGGTAGGCGGCCCGCGCTTTTTCGACATCGGCTTTCTGATCAAGGCTGCTGATGCTTCCCAGGGCTTCGATTTGTTGGGTCACGGCTTCGGCTTTTTTCATATCGGCCTGCTTGCCTTCGGCTGCCTTGAGGATGGCTTCGTTGGTGACCAGTTGTTTTTGAGCATCACTCAGGGCGTTATAAGCGGTCCGTGCTTCCTCAACGGCTTTCAGATGGGCTTCGCTGATGGTCAGTTCTTCCAGTTTTGGCAGGACATTGATCTTTTCGATCACGGCCTTAGCGGCGGCCTGGTTTTCTTCGTCGGTCAGCTGGGCGTCGGTCTTGATGGCGTCCATAATGGCTTTGGCACTGCTTACTGCTGCATCGACGCTGGCTTTGTCTTTGGCGGCATCGATGGCTGCTTTCCCATTGCTGATGGCTTTGGTCAGCTCGGCCTTCTGGGCCTCGCGGTAGTCGGCTGTGTCTTTATAGGTGTCGAGGCCTGCTTTGGCGGCTTCTTTATACTGAGTCAGTTCGGCAGCGGCCTTCAGATCTGCGATGGTCTGAACGGCTTTTTCGAGCTTGTCTTTGGCTGCCTGGTTTACCAGTGCTTTCTGGGCGTCGGTCAGGGCCTCATAACCGGCTTTCGCTTTGGTCACATCCGCTTCATTTTCCAGGGTAATGCTTTCGGGCAGCTTGTTGATCTGCGCTTCTATTTCGGCGGCCATGGTTTTATCGGAGGCGATTACTTTGATGGTGAGATCGTTGATTTCTCCTTTGAAATAGGTCATGTAGTGTACCCACCAGTTGATGCCGTAGGTCACATCGACGTATCCGCCTTTGATATGATATTCACCCGCTTTTGTATCCTCTGGAATGGTAAAGGTAATTGTTCTAAGATTTTCCATGCTGTCTCTGCCCTTGCCTTCGCCGTACCAGCTATCTGCGTAGAATTCACCTTCCTCGGAAGATATCTGTTCCAGACCTGGAATGTCCGTACTAAATCTCGTCCAGGAATCAATAACATCATTGATCCAGCTGGACGCTAAAGTGGTATGTTCATTTTTAATAGTCTGTATGTTCAGTTCCGGAATTTTCATGGTGACAGTATCCCCAGCCTTGACCGTGGTACCACCGATAATGCCCGGATTAACTAAGGTTTGCTGGAAGTCCGGATTTTCTTCAGCCGTGATTTTGATCTCCGGCAAGCTGGAGAACACATCCTTGGGCTGTGGTTTGTTCCCGCTGTAAGGAGGCACATACCCGGTTGGTTTTTCGGAGTATAGAATTTCTCCAAACCATGATTGTTTGACATAGCCCTTGCTTAAGGTAAAGTCTCCGGCCTCTGTCAGCTGGAATTCCAGATCCTTTGCCGCATACTGTTCACCGCCGGATTCGACTAAGCTGTAACGCGGCATATCGATATTATAGGCATAGGTTGTGGCTGCCGGATTATAAACATGATCAATTTTATAAATCGGGTTGCACAAGCCTGTAATGTTGAGATGGACGGTATCGCCCTTTTTAAAGGTGTTTGACTCTGGACTGGTTTTGTTGGTCAACGTATACTGAATCGCCTTTGCGCGGGCACCATAAACCTGGGTCACGCTCCTGCCATTCAGCTCGGCGGTCACTACGATTGGATTATAGCCATCCTTCAGCTTTACCGTCACATTGCCATTTTCATCTGGCATGTAGGTTCTGTCCGCCTCTTTTCCCAGATAGCTTTGTACCGTAACCTGAGCGTTGCTGCCGTTCACTTTAAAGCTAAAGTCTGCGCCTTCTTCTCCCTGCCAGAAAAACTGAGTGTCATACTTGCGTATGAGCGTGTTAATATTGGTCAGGCTGTCTGCTGTGCCTGCTTCACTACTGTTATTGACGTGAACGATAATTTCAGGCATCTGTCCAATATAGCCGGGATAGGTAGCCGTCAAGGTCGTGGTTCCCGCTACCTTTGGAACCAGATAATAATGATCCAAAATTTCAGATTCTTTGTTAGGATTCGGGATTTGTTTGAGTATGACATCGACGATTTCAGGATCTCCAACGGTGATCACCAAATCTTCCCGATTAGTTCCCTGGTCTGTTCCGCCAATGCGGGGCGCATCCAAGAAATAAATTTCCGTTTCTTCGCCCATGTCCAAGTTAAAGGCCTGGGCTGTAATCATAAAGTCATTGGGATAATCAACCGCTGTTCCTAGAGGCGCCTCGTAAGGATTCCGTATGGCGCTGATTTGTTGTTCAACCTCTTCCAATATGCTGAGGTTTTCTTTTGAAACAAAGGTTTTTGCATCCCCACTCAAGGCTTCATAATCTGCCCGAATCTTTTGAACGCTTTTTTCACACTCGTCCACATTTTTGCTGGTAATCTCGCTGGCTGCCGGCAGCTGGTTAATTTGGTCATTGACCGGTTTTGCCTCATTCCGCAGTGCGTTTTGCAGTGCTGTGATTGTCTTCTGGGCTTCTTCGATCTTTTCGCAGGTATCTTTTCCAATCTGTTCCTTCTCCTCAGCGGTCAGAACATTATAGTATTTTGTAGCTTCGCTTACACTGGTGCTATCGCCAAAGGTAAGCACATCGGGTAAAGCCATGATCATCGTTTTAACTGTTTCAGGTGTTTTGAAATAATCTACCGTATAGTTGAATATCTTTTCCTTTTCACTTGGAGCACTGGCAGCTCCGGTAATATCGTACAGAAGTCCGCCGGTTCCCGGAGGACAGAAGGACGAGAATTGTATGACGGTTCCCGGTTCCACTGGAATGATTTCATTGTTTTTGTAAACCTGATCCCCGACGGAGACCCAGCACTGGTTAAAGCGGCTGTAATTGTCCTCAATCGGGTAACCAACCTGCATATTGATATCAATTTTCAATTCTGTGGTTCCCTCTGGCAGATAGACGGTGTTGATCGTCCCTCTTTTCATACGGACCTCTGTGCTGTAGGTGTAGATTGGTCTGGTTCTGGATGCCTGTGAACAGTGAATATCGGCGCCGCCGTCCACGGAATATTCCAGAACCAGTATATCGCCGGCCTCTGCGTAGTGGGTTTTATTATCTGCCGGAGACAGTGCCTGGTCATTTTGAGAGACAACCCATTTGCTCAAGCTGCCCGCGTTTTTATTTGACAATTGGGCAACGGTGCGGCTCTTGTCTTCCGTAGCCAGCGGTCCGATACCGGTGATATAACCTCCGTCATATTCAACACTATAGCCATTGGACTCCAGCGCGCTGGCTACCGCCTGTGTAACGGTCATACCGGCTTCGACCGGCACTTTTATCTCTTTAAGGATCACGCCAAAGGGGTTCTGGTAGTCTCCCAACCCCTTCAACTCTTTGTATTCTTTTTCGTACATCGCATCAGTGCTTGTTTCCTGTCGTCTGGCTGCGATATCCCGTACTGTTACAATTACATTGCCAATATCACTCGTATCTGGCGTCTTGCCCAATGCTCCAACAGCGGCGTTCACATCGGTCTGGCTGCTCTCCATGTTCTGCATGAGCAGATAAGCATTGTCATAAACCGCTTTGTAGTCCGCGTCGGTCATCCAAACCAGCTTTTCGGTGCTTGCGTCAACCTCTGCCAGCTTTTTAGACAGCTGGTCCTTATTGGCAACCTGAATGTAGCCCGTGGGCGCTTCACTGCTGGGATAGCCTAAATCTGCGCCTAATCCAAAGACTGAAAACTGCCAGCGGACAACATCGCCGTCGTTTAACTTATCATAGGTAAAATCACCACAGAACACATGCGGAATCTCATTGTTGACGCTATACATCCAGCCAGCCTTTTCGGTGTAGTCGAACTCGCCCAGCCAATTGGCGGTCGCGCGCCCTCTGATCTCAGACAAACCCTTTTCAACGGCTTCCTTAATGTAGTCTGGAATATTAGCCTCTGAAGTATCATCATCCTTAATGGACTGCAGATAAAACTGGTTATCAACACTTCCTGTGTTTTTATAGTTGCCTTTACCAAGCAGGTTTGCTGTAATGGCGGCGAGGTTATCGCCTTCCTTCACTTCAATCTGAACCGGTGTCTGGATAAAACCTTGGCCCAGGGTAAATTTTTCAATGGACAGGGTAATAGTCTTCACAGGTGTCTGCTGCCCTGCTAATTCTTCAATTCGTTTTTCCGCTGCCGTCAGCACATCCAGATTGTCCACCCGTTTCTGGGCGTTTTCTGTAAGTTGGTTGAATAAATAGCGGGCATTTTCTACTTTGACTGAATCGCCGAGTATAAGCTGTTCCGGAGAGGGCAGGGCCGCAATGCGTTCTCTGACGGTTTGGGCGGAAAGGATTTCCTTTTCAATGGTGATCACTTGGTCCACCACTGTGTTCAGTTGGCTCAGTTCCGCTTCACCAATTTGGCCCTTTGCATTTTCATTTAATGCCAGATAAGCCGCATAGGTTTCACGCACCTCGGCTTTATTGTCTTCGGTCACTTCCTTTGGCAGGTTAGCGATATCCTTTTTAACCGCATCCAGCGACAAGGTCTCTATCCGCACCTCGGCTGCATTTAATTTATCAAAATTGCTAACTCTGCTCTGAGAAGCTGTGTTCAGACGTTCATAGGCTTCACGGATAGCCGCCACCTTTGAGGCATCTTCCAAGGTGAGCTTTTCCGGGGCACCCAGGGTGTCAATCATACTAATGACACGGTCAGCGTCTTCCTGTTCCAGTGCTTCCACGCATGTTAATGACGACGCAAGCTGAATTTTAAGCTCAGATGCCTGGGACGGATTCAGTATGTTCACCGCGCGCTCGAGGGAATGAATCCACTCGCTGTAATCGGTGGTGATGTTTTCGCCATCCATTTGAGTGATGAAAGCACTCAGCAGGCTCTGTACGTTCGGCGCATTCTCCAGTGTCTCGACCTGCCATCCATACCAGGCGCCATCCTTGGCGTTGTCATCCTCAGCCGTTTTATACGCATTTACCAGACTTGACGGCACGTAAACAGTCCGGCTCGCATTTAATCCCTCAAAGGGATTGCTTCCAGTCACCTCGGGCGGTGTGTTCTCAAGGTATAAATCTGTGATGCCTGAACCTTTAAAGGCGTCGCCATCCAATGTTTTTAAGGCTGGAAGCCACACGCCCGTCATGCTCTTAGCGCCACTGAAAAAACTGGTCCCGGCTTCCTCTAGTGCCGGCAGATACGCGTACTGATTGGCTGAATTCTCATAGACCTTTTCGCCACTTTTCAGCCGCGGCAGTCTTAATAATGCCTCACCAGTCGGGATTACGGATTTCGCGGTTTCCAGATCAGGCATCAGTGCGTTCAGTGTAACACCATTGCCTGCTACAGTAATCCCATTCTGATTAACTGTTGTCAAATTCGGAAAATCAAACTGCGTTTTAGAACTGGTCGACGTATAGGTAATGGCGCCACGGTTAATTACCTTGATCGACGGAAGCACCACGGTGTCGATGTTTGCCGAAAAAGTCTCGTTAACCAGGTGTCCGTCATTAATATTAACGGCCTCGTCAGCAATTAGAATCTTTCGGTTTTGATACTTCTTCAGCAGATCTTTGAAATTTTGGGCTGAAAAATCCCCACGAAAAATCACAATTTTGTTTATTCTAGAAGCATCTGCATTAGTCAATCCTGTCTGAGCCATGGCTTCGTCCATGGTATTGCCGTAGCCGATATTGCGATCTGCCGTGTAAACAAAAGGCACGCCCTTGACGACCTGCAGTTGGCAGAAAGCATCAATCATCCGCTGCGTCAACGTATCGTCCACCATCGTCTTCTGATCGTCGGTCAGAGCATCATAGGCGCTTCTGGCCTCTGTGATCTGCTGTTCATCCTGAGGCTGAATTGCCTCTTTCTCCGGCAGGGCATTGATTTTCTCAATGACTGGAGCAGCATACAGCTGTTCAACTGTGCTGCGGACTTGCGTAAGCTTGTCGCTGAGTTCGGCGGTGATATCCGCAATGGACATACCCCTGACCAGCTCCTCGGCGAGGGCAAGGTTCTGCTCACATTCCAAGGTAGCCTGATCCGGCGCTGGCAGCAGATTGACGTAATAGCGTACTGTATCCTGTAAACTGGTGCAGCCCTCGGGCATTGCCTTCACTTCAAAGCCCCACCACTTTCCATCCTTTTCGTCATTATCCTCGGCCTTCTGATAAGCCTGTACCATGGAGCCGGGCACCCAGACATTCCGATCATCGTTCATGCCCTTAAAGGAATCGCTTCCTTTCACCTCAGGAACCGTATCCCCAGGCAGAACCAGATGCTTTAGGGTTGCATTGCTAAAGCCTGTATTTTCAATGACCTTGAGCTTGGGCAAAGAAATACTGCTTAGCTTAGCTTTTTCAAAGGCTCCTGACAGGATGGTTTCGACATCCGGCGCCCAGCAGACAGTATTGTCACTCGCACCCCAAAAGCGTTTAATAGTCTTAACGCTGCTGACTTCCACACGTTCTAACGGTCTCAATGATGTTTTTGCAATAAAATCCAGGCCATCGGGAAAGGCCTCACCAACGTCCACGCCCGGGGCAACCACGACAGATCTCGGTCTTTGATCTTTTATATTCATTTTTTGTATATAGGTCAGAATATACTTTTTATCCTCCAGCGTAAGCTTGCCGCCGGTCACCTCCCAATAAGCAATATTTTCTGGCTTCAGACCCAGCTTATTTTCAACAATATCCTGTAAGCTGCTGCCCTTGGTTTCTGTTCCATGCTCTGCTTTAAAGGCGATCATTTCTTCCTGATTCGTATTGGTACTACCATCCGCTGTATTTTCTTCAGCCATGGATAGGACTGGAACCAGCATGAAACACAGTAAGGTTACGAGTGCAGTTATTGCGAAACTTTTTGCTTTCATTTTCTTCCTCTCTTACTTTGAATTTGATCTATGTAAACCGGCAGGGCCGGGGGCTTTCCGGGCATTTAAAAAACGCCCTCTCATCACACCAGTGATGAAAGGGCGTCCTATGCTGCCTTCGTTATGCTTATTTTATTTTTCTTCTCTCCAACTGCATAGTCCACCCACGTCGCTCCCACTGATACGTTATGGTTTACGTTATGGTCCAAACCTCCTGACTTCTTACTCTCGTAATTTACAGCTGCAATGGTACAGTTGGGGCTTTCACCCATTTCTCTTTCCACAACGGGGTACTATTCAGTTGTCTAAAAGCTGCATTAAGTTAAAACCTTAACGCAAAAGTATAAAATATAATTTTCTCTAATTTTACCATAACACAATCAAGTATAAAAATCAACCTTTTTTTACCAGATGGTTCGTTCGTCAGTTGCATGAATTCAGTTTGTTGGTTGATATTGTTTTATGCATATCCACCTCGGAGAAGGGAAAAGCTATTTAATATACTCTACTGTATAACCATACTTCTGGCAATAACGATCCACTTTTGAATCCTTTTTACAATGGACAACTGTTCCCCCTCGATTAAAAATCCATTCGCCCAACACTTCCGGATCGTTTGTAAAATATACATCCTTCAGTCGGACACATCCATGAAAGGCCCACTTCTCAATCACTTTCAAATTCGGTGGCAGCGTGATGGTGGTCAAGTCCCTGCATCTTAAGAAAGCTGCCTCATGAACTTCAGTTAAACTTTGGGGAAAAACGATCTTATCCAGTCCACAATCATAAAAGCTTTTTTCTCCAATCTGGGTTAATTGATTGGGTAAATCAATGCTTTTCAAGTTTTTACATTTATAGAAAGCATATTTTTGTATACACGTTAGGTTGGGAAGGTAGACGGATTCAAGCTTACGGCATTCAGAAAAAGCATGCGGCTCAATCAATTTTACGCTTTCAGGAATAATCACTTTTTTCAAATTGATACAACGCTTAAAGAGGCCCCGGCGGATAATTTTCAAACGCCCTGGTAATGTGATCTGTTTAAGGCCATGACATTCCAAAAAGGCGTAGGGTCCGATTTCACGAATTGAATCTGGAAGTCTGACATTCTGCAGGTGATCGCAGTTTTCAAATACCCTTTCACTTAAAAAGACCATCCCCGCTGGTAAATGGATACTGCGAAGTTTTGCGAAACCAAAGAAGGCTTTTTTTCCTAAGTAATTGATGCTTTTAGCACTTAGGTCTACATTGAGTTCTTTTTTATAGGCCGACAGCTGTTTTTTGCCCATTGTTTTTAAACGCCGTGTTTTATTTTTGTAAATCGTGGTTTTAAAATAGCCCTCATGATACGTTTGAATGATGGTATCTTTTGGTTTTGGCGCAACTAAAATCGTGTTTGAATAGTATTTCTTTAAATTTTTCCTGGGGTCCTTCCGATATTCTTTTGTTCTTTCTGGGTATCGCATGATTTACCTCATTTTTACTTTTATTGATTGCATCCATCACGCTGCTTTCGCACAAAACCGATTTACAGCCCCTCCACCAAAGAAAAAATCTGGTTTACCAGAAGCGTTCGGTTCCCGCCACGTATATAGCCGTAATTCACTTTTTTCCTTTTACACCATCGTATGGCCCGGTCATACATGCTGTGGTCAATCGCTGTAAAATCAACGATTAAATAATCCGCATCGTCTGGAAAGTCTGTTGTTTCATTGGTGACATAAATAAAACCGGGGAAGAGCTCTTTTAATACCTTTATCTTATTCTCATTGCTTTTTATCCCGGTCAGGCACACAATCCTATATTTTTGAATGCACACGATTTTTTCATCCAGGCTTAAACGGGATTTTGAGTGTGTATCTTCGTTTGCCAGAAATCTTTTGAGCTTTACCAGCTCATTACGATCCTCTTCAAGGACGCGGTTTTGCGCCTCCAGCTTTTTGATGTGTTGGAGATAAAGGCGTTTTTCTTCTTCGTATTTTTCCTTGTACTGTTTTCCTTGCTCAATCATCTTTACGGACTGTTCATCCATAATTTTTTGCTTTTCCTGTGTGACTCTGATAAGCTCGCCCGCTGCTTTTTCATAGGCCCGCTCTGCTTTTCGTTTTTCACCCTGGGCTTTGGCTTTTTCACTTTCTGCCTGTTTGCACCGCAGCGCATAGTCTTTGATCATTTCAATACTGAGCTCAATTTTGGAATTTTTTACCAGCGCCCCATCATCCTTCAAACGTTTATAAAGGGAACGAATGTAATAAGCCAGATAAAAAAAGTCAAAAAAGGCATTACCATCGTCGATTTTTTCACGTTTGTCCAGCTGCCCGTTCATCAGCATATATTCCTTGATCAGCCTTAAAATAGCAACATCGTCCAAAGTATAGTTAGCCTGCCTTGCTTGATTCGTCTGTAGCACTGAAAAATTTTGATATAGAAAACGGATAACCCTTAATTCATATTGATCCCGCTTTCCATTCGTCATGCGATCAATGTCATCAAGATACTCTTTGCGAAATGTTTCGTCTCCCAAAACCAATTGATTAAAAGAATCCCGTTCGTCGGGATTTTCAAAGGACTTTTCAATTTCCCTGATAAACTGCTGATCGCTGCTCACCATCGAGCAAAGGTTGGCGTCACGGTTCAGCGTTCCAATCCCATAATAGTCAACAACCTCTTTTTTAATGCTGTTTAGAAAGCGCAATTCCTCTGGCGTTAGGTAAGAAAGTGCTTCCAGATCCTCCGGCTCGGAGAAATCAGTATTGTACATTTTTTTCAACAGTTTTAGGGTGTCTTTATTGGCGGCACGGGTGAGATACGGCTTTGATAAAAGGCTTTCATAACCACTTTTTACGGCCTTAAAATAATCCGTGACCAGTTTCAATTGATAGTCAAACACATAGCTCAGCCCATCTTTGACCGCATAATAGCTTGATAATGCGAATTGATGTCCCAAAACATAAATCGTCCGGTCTTTCTGATTCATGACGTGGTAATTAAGTGGTAAAAGGTTCGATAACGCGATTTTTTCGTGCTGTTTGCAATAGCGGGGCACCTCGGGATAACGCATCTCGATGACCGGTTCAATGGCATTTTCACACTCCAGCAAACCGATCACTTTAAAACAATACTCCTGATAGGCCATTGGAATTTGTTGGATCAGGGTGTGCTGGGCCGCAGGGTCATTGTGAGCAGAGCGATGGGCTTCTTTTTGGTATCTTGAATATTGTCGATCAATCGCAGACCATGATTTTATATCAATGGCTAAAACAAAAGCGATTAGGGTCTTCAACGGAATATCCTCAATTTTCTTTAGCCCTTCTTGAAATGCTTCTCTCAGTGCGGCAATTTCTTTTTCTTCCGCAACAACCTCCGCGGTCCGAAGCAGCTTTCTCTTACTTTTACTTAAATGACGGTACTGCTTAACCTGTTTTCGAATGGCGTTCTGATGGTACTGCTCATACTCTTTTATGTTGATCCAGCCGGTGTTATCGCCCGCATCAATGGTTAAATCTTGAATGTATTTGTCCGTGAGTATTCCCATAGTCTTGTCCTTTTTAATAAAGAAAAAAGGCCTTTGATCTCCCAAAATCAAAAGCCTTTTATTACCATTTGTTCGTTACTGCCTTTTCTTTTGGTCATTCAACAGGGTCGTGGCTCAGCAAAAAAAGTGTGAGGATTTCTTCGGCATATTTGCCTTTATCCGCTGGACACCGTTCCAAAAGCTCAAGGAGCGCCGCATATTTTGTTCCCATGTACTCCTTAGGACCATAGAGAATCGCATCGGCCGACATTTTTAAAACATCGCAGAAACGGTTCAGACTCTTCAGTGAAAATCCCTTTGTCCCCAGTTCGATATCTGCTAAAAAAGTCGGTGTGATCCCAATTTTACGTGCCAGCTCGTCACGGGACATGTTCAAAAAGGTACGCTGTTTTCGGATACGCAAGCCGATTGCCTTGTGATCCAGTTCTGTGTTTCCCATGTTCTCCCTCTCTCCATCTATGTAATTCTGTTTTGGTTTCCAGATTTAAGGGGGAGAATTAGTATCTCCCCGTTATCTCTGCAAACTTCGGTTAAACAAAAAAGCTATGCAGGTTAGTATTAACCATACACAGCTTAAATTACATGGAGAAAGCGCCCCCCAACAGGGTTCACTTCTACAATTTATTCAATGCTTTACACATCCGCAAAATATCCGCTTCTCCCTCTTGTTAAAATTAAGATTATAGCGTATAATAAAAACGCGGTACGTGCCTGGATAGGCCGTTGTGTATGGTGGTAACGCACCCTGCGCAAGCCTGGTGAGAGGTCGCAACTCTCACCGGGATGCCGCAATGCTTTTTTATTTGATTAAAGTTTACACTCTCATTATATATCGATACTTCCTTTTTCGCAAGTAAAATCTATGATTTCCCGCCCATATTTCTATGAATGATTCCTAAAAATAAGCTCGATTTTGTATTACAATTTGCGTTAGTTCCATCCGATCGTAACGAAAGTGTTTGAAAGATAAATAGACCAGAACAGTCCTGGGCCAATGAGCGCCTCTGCCCTGTCCATTTCGAGAAATAAAAGCCGTGCGTGGATTGCTCCCATACACGGCTTAGAAAAAACTAAACAAAATACACACCTATATGCCTAAGTTCTTGAATTTATGGACAAAATGACATATAATTAAATGGCGGTACCCTCCGGGGGGTGTATGGTGACCCGATCACCTGCATTGCTACATCGTGTTACAGCACTTTGTAGATGCCGCTCTTTTTTTATTTCTGCTTACATTATAGAATAGATTTGAATATTTTGCAATTCTTATTTGTTTTTCCATACGAGTTTCTTTAGGGGCTATTTCATGCTGAGGCTCGTTTTGTTGGATCCGTATTTTAGGGCATTCTGATATTTCAGCGGGATCAGCATACTTTAAAGCCCGCTATTATGGGTTCCAGCATCCTACGCTCTTGTTACCAAAAATAAAAAGGCCGTTTTCACGACCTTGTATTAACTGTTCTGGTTGATCCGCTTTTTAAACTTTTCAAGGATTTCTTCGACCGTCAAGTTAATCACATAGCATTCTCAGGACGCTACAGTAATGTATTCTTGATCGAGACCTGGAATTCGTAACGAACTGGATTAGTCTTAAATATATAGCCATAAATCTCATAAAATGAGTTCTAAGAGAAGTGAATATCCTGAAGTTTTTCCTGTTTTTCGTTTGTTTGAATAAAAAGAACCCTGTTTTTTAATCAGGGTTCTTTGACAGACTGAATTCACTATGTATAACCGTATATTTTCAAAGCTCAAACTAAAAAATCATATGTTATGACTTCCTGCGTCTTTGAATCCCCAATGCACCCGCAAGACAGATTCCGATAACAAAGAGGGTGATTCCTGCTACCATACCAACGGACTCAACAGCAATACCGGTTCTAGCATTACTTCCCGTTTCGCTGCCACTGCCGCTACCATCTCCCGGAGTTAAGGCTGAGGTTGGTTGGGGCGTTGGTGTCGATTCAGGCTGATTAGCTGCTGCCTCCAGCTTTTTGATCTGGCCCTCCGCTTCGGTCAACACTTTCAGTGTCTCAGCACTGATATAGCTACGTTGATCGGAATTTAAAGCATTGTAAGCCTCTCTGGCGGCTTTAACAGCTTCTTTCTGATTTAGACTCGTAATTTTTCCAAGACTGTTGATCTGATCGATAACGATCTGGGCCGCTGTCTGATCCTCTTCCTGGGTCAGCTGGACATTGGTCTTCACCAGATCCATTGCCGTTTTGGCTTCGGCAACTGCCTGATCAACGTTTATTACCTCAACCGCTTGATCGATAGCTTTCCGGGCATTTTCGATAATCTGGGCTAATTCGCGTCGCTGAGCCTCACGGTAGTCAGCCATATCTTTGTAGCCCTCGATTTCTGCTTTGGCCGCTGTTTTCTTCAGGTCCAATTCCAAAGCTACAATGGCTTTTTCTGCCGCTTCCAGTTTATTTATATTACTCACGTAAATTTTCTGGGCGTCGGTCAAAGTTTCGTAAGCATTGCGCACGGTCTGGATATCTTTTTTCTGGTCCAAACTTGTAATCTCTCCAAGTATCTCGATCATATCGACGACCTTCTGAGCCACAATCTGATCTTCCGCAGCCTGTTTTAAGACCTTTATGGCGTCTTCCGCAGTTTTCAAAGTATCAATTATTTCTGCGCTCACATAAGCCTTCTGTGCATCGGTAAGAGCTTCATAGGCGGTCCTGGCCCCTTGAACGTCCTTCCACTGATCCAGACTCGTGATTTCTCCTAAATCTTCGATCTGTTTCTTCACCGCAGCTGCCGCTTCTTTATCCGCGGCTTCCTGATCGGCTGCTGCCTGAAGCTCCGTAATCTTCTTCATCGCTATCTCTAAAATATCGACATTAGTAACTTTTGACTTCTGCTCGTTTGTCAGAGCGTCATAATCATTTTTAGCGGCATCCACCGCGTCCTTATCATCAAGGGTCAAGGTATCTGCTGGCGGTAAATTATTAATCTGAGTGATAACATGTTCAACTGCCTGATCGACAATGAGTTTGCCATCCAAAGCGTCTTTCAGCCGCTGGGTTATCAGGTTTATCTGCTCCTGTGGTTCAACGGCGTTTTGGACCATCTCTTTTGCTTCATCATAGACTTTTTGCACAGTATAGGTATCTGCTGATTTTGTTTTCAAGAAAGCTTTCGCTTGGGCCATAATCGCGATCAACGCATCTTTGTCTGAAATCTCCACATTGCTTTCGTCGCCGCCAAAGTCTCTGCCGCTGATATCCTCACCGTGTCCATATAATGAAAATTGAATTCGCACCACATCATTTTCTTCAGGGTAACAGTCACTCAATCCGTAACCTAAAATTTTATTATTCTGAGTATACATCCAACCCGAATCCTTCCAGTATGCGAATTCACCCAGAGCATTATTATCATAAGCATTACCAATCTGAGTAATCGTCTCAGTTGTGACCATGCCTGCGCTAAGTGTGGTAATATATTCGGGAACGGACACTGTTCCAGAATCTGCATTGACGATCGCCGCCAGATAGAAACTGCTTTCAACACTTCCAGTATTGGTATAGCTGTACCCATGATCAGCCAGATAGCGGTCCAGAATCTGGGACATCTTATCCCCTTCCTGGAATTCTACTTCCTCCGGCTCGATCAGAAATCCCTGACCGATGGTAAACTTTTCAACGTCGAGAATCAATTTTTTCACTGGCCGCAATTCATGAATTTTCTTTTCCGCAGCTTCCAAAAAGTCTAAGTTCGTGACCTTTTCTTTCTGAGAATCGGTTAATTGCTCGTAGGCAGTACGAGCAGCCTCAACTTTTTCCTTCTGACTGTAATCTGATATCTCTCCGATATTAGCGATTTGTTCAATGACGGCCTGGATTTCCTTCTGTTCAGCTTCCGCTTGTTTTAAGGCTTCAATGATCTTTAACGCTTTTTCCAGCTTTTCAGTGGCGCCAGCAGATACCAACACTTTTTGATCTTCCGCCAACGCTTTATAAGCTTCATTGGCCGCGTTGACCTTTTTTTCATCCAACAGTGTTAAGATTTCCGGAAGGGCATCGATTTGTTCTTCCACCACCGCAAAGGGTTTTAATTTCCAGATCGCATAAAAAGGAAACTTAACTTCCATACTGGATGTGGAATAGGGAACCAAAACCTGATCTTCTGGCAACGCACTCGTTGCACTCTTCGTAACATTCCATCCCAAAAATTCATGACGACCTGTTTTATCCACCGGATTCGGGGGCAATGGGAACGCGTATTGGACGGGATAGGTTCCCGGAGCTTTGTAATTGAACTCAGCATCAACGCCATTCATATCCCATGTTACGTAAGTCGCTGCCATAGTCTTATATTCCATTGTAACAGGTTCATCAGGCATAATGAAGGTGTACATTAAGCTTTTATCTTCAAATTCATTAAAGTTCAATACCTTCAGATACGAGTCTTTCCATTCCACACTACCTTCACAAACCTGCATCGATGATGTATAGTCGGTTCCGGTATTAACCCCGACAATCTTAAAAGTGTCTGGTATAGGAATTGCATATATCCCTCGGTCAGACTTCGGATAAAAGTAAACAAGTTCTCCCGGCTTTACAAGATTTTCGGAATAGTCTCTTAAAACAATCGATGACCTCGTATTGACTTCCAAACGTCCAGTCTCTTCTGTAACTTCCGCGAATCTCGCTGCACTCGTTGCTGCATTGGTTGCATTTCCAGCATTGGCGGACATCTCCGTCAAATTCGTTTCACCCGATTCATTTTTAACCAGCACATAAACATCTTTAGCTTCAGGATCCTCAAACTTCACTTCAACGTGATTACGTCCTGCTTCACAAGGTTTTCCCGCACCGAGCACTGCAATATCGAAACCACTCGCAACAAAAGATGGTTTTTCTCCTTTATTGACCGTTTCAACCCAATATTCCCCTTTGTCACTCGTATAAAAATCAAAGTTTCCTGCATTCGCAGTATTCCGCTCTGCCGACATGATCCGCACAAAAACGATATTTTGCGCCCTAAACATTGGTCTGAGTGTCTTTGGTAGATCCTCAACTTTACTTTCAAGTCCTTTCTCGTAAAAAAACCAATTGCCTGCGTCATCGCTTTTCGAGGAAACCATCCAACCAAGACTCTTTTCATTTTTTGAAGCAGTATAATTTACATCCTCCGGCGCTGGCAACACTACGGTCTCTCCGGGCCATGCGCTGAGAATATCACCGAATGTCGAGCCTTTAATTGTTATTCCTGCCTGTTTAATACTTCCGCCTTTCTGGGCGCGCATCTGAATCTTTGTCTCATAGGGTGCTGTAAAGTCCACATGCTCCTCAGGCATTGTGAAGGTAAAGGTCGTGTCGTCAGCCTTCGTTACAGGAATGATTGTTCCACTGTTTCTGCCCGTAACGACAAGATTTTTGTCACTTGTCAAACGAATGGTATCTTGCTCCTCAACCTTGATGGTTACCTGCGTATTGGGTTCGTAAATATCGTATTCTGGAACAAGCAGAGCATTCAAATCATAGTCCTTAACTTTTACTTCATATCCTTTTTCTATCTTTCCGGAAGAAAACAGTACACCATTCATACTTTTCAATGCTATTGAGTTTTTGAACGGTTCTCCTCCGCCTAAAGTATATGAAAAATCTGATTGATGGAAAACATATCCTGCATCAATGGACACGCTTGTATCAAAGCTTGAAGCTTCCGACTTGATTCGTACAAAGTTACCCGCATTGGGGACAACATGATAGTCTCCCAAAGTTACTGTTGGCTGGATTCCTTCGACTGTTGGGTTTCCCTCCATGTCTGTAAAACTTGCATTAACCAAATATACGCCGGTTACCGGATAAGATGCATGCGCCACGTTTCCTGAGATTTCTTCGTTATCGTAGAGCACGAAAATATTATTGGCCTTTTCCTCCGTAACACCTACTGTGGAAGCCAAGGCTTCCGCAGCTAAAATAGAAGCTTGTATATCTGTGCTTTCATCGTTGGCGTTTTGCTTAAAGCCTTGTCCATCCACGTAATTGGACAGCATATTTTTCATCCAATCACTTCCGGAAACCACAGCCGTATCCTCATGGCTATTTAAAGCCGTTAAAATTTTTGCATTTTCGGCTGTATTTTCTGCGTTGGCTTTGTAATTTTTAAGCCATTGCGCTCCTTGATCGATGGCGCCTTGGATATCGCCGTTATTATATTTGGGCCAAATCTTACTTTGAATCGTCGTTCCTCCGTAGCCGAGGATTTCCATCATCAGCACCGTTGTATCGAGGTCTGCATTTCTTCCATCTGTGCCAAAGCCTCCGGTCAAACAGGATAAGCTTTCCATCGCAGGGACATTTTTGTTTTGCCAAAACAAGGTATTGATCGATGGCATATATTGTTGTTGGTACATTGCCATTGATCCGGAAAGAATATTCGCAACATCTTCACCCGTCAGCTGTACAAACGATCCATTTTCATCCTTGCCTTTATTAGCACTGTTTTCAATAGGGGTTGCAAGCGTATTTGTCGGATTGATGCCAAGCGCCACAAAAGCGCGGTTCAAATTGGCAAGCTTTTGGGGATCAATGATACCTTGCGAGTTTGACCAATTGACCCCGTAGGTTTCTTTTAAATAATCCTTGTTCGCATACACATTATCGATCCAGATTCTGCACCAACTATCCAGTTCTTCCCATGTCGCATCTAAATCCATGTCTCCCAATTCCGAACCATCGTATAAAGTGCCCCTGAGTCCTGCGACAACAAACACCGCCTGATTATCCAGATCATTCATTGGACTGGGATTGGGGATTTCTGCTTTGATTCCTTTCAGCGTATCATTCAAGATTTCCCTTAATTCTTCCGGTGCCGGTTCGTCGGTAAAAGACGCCGTTACCGTAACTGCCGCTTTTGGCATGACAAAAGAATAAATATTGTTGTTCTCTTTTGTGACATCAATCGTCACGCCTTGTTCATCTTTGACATCCAAAGTTGATAAATGCCATCCATCATCCGCGCTCACGGTCAAAATAATTTTTTCATCTTCTGACGCCTCTGTCTTGTCCGCGTTTACCGTTCCATGTTCAAAACTTCCGATGTTTATCAAAAAACTTTCTTCAGATATTTTTTTAAACTGTGCTGTGATTCTAACCTCATTCTTTGGCATGATGAAGCTTCCATCCTGAACTGGCTCGACAACCTTGGAATCCATCATCTGATAGGTCAGATGTCCTGCTTCATCAAAAGCGATATTCCCTTCTTTCTGAAGGACTGTAAGGCTATTTTCGATATACGTATATCCTTCGTCTGGCGTCACTGTAATCTTGACTGTTTCTCCCTGGCTGGCGCCTTCTGTTTTATCCACAGTGATTTTCCCACCTTCGACCTCGCTGATATCGATCGCACGCTTCTCCGCGACATCACTATAGTCAAAGAGCGCTTTTTGACCTGTAAGATAACGTAAATAAGCTGCCATGTTATAAGCGCCTTGATATGTCGCCATACCATTGATTCCACTTTCACCCTCTGTATGCTTAAAGCCACCGTTTTTAACGTAAAAAAGTTTAAAAGCGTCCAAAAGTGTTTTTCCAGAATCCGAAACAAAGAGCTGCTTCCCTTCCGCGTTATAACAGGACAGGGGGTCTTTTCCAACAGCCGTGAGTCCCGTCAAGACCCAACCGACAGACTCAGAGTCATCACTACCATATACTCCAAAAGCACCGTTATCTTTTTGAATTGCATCTAGATTTTCCAAAGCCCGATCGATGTAATCCTGTACTTTTTCGCCATTGTGTTCCTTGCTTGCGTAAGGTGCTAAAGCTACAAGAACCATACTGGTCATATCTGGTTGTGGCGTTGTCGTCGTTCCACCACCGTAGCTCCAACCTCCCGCTTTTTGAGTTTCTGGTGCAGCTTTAATCTCCTGTTCAAAAATAAAATCCAATAATTTATCGACAGTCACGTTCCCTTTTAGGCTATAGTTTCCACAATTTGCGGCGATCAACACCCAACAAGCAGCGTTGATTCCTTGTGTTGTAATGGCATCCATACTTTGCATGCTGTCGAAAAAATTCGTATTATTAAAATTGGTCGGATCCTGATTAAGCGAAGCCAATGCAACAACCGTACGCGCCGCGTCTGTTGGCGAACTGACACCGGCATTTTTCATATTAGCAATATAAGTCTCAGCAACATCTTGACCGCCACTGGAGCCCGGTTCACGGCCAAGATCGACCAGTCGCCATTGCCTCCCTGTGCAAAACCTGCTGCTGGATAAAATCCTCCATTGTTTTTTGTCATAAACGCTGTGGTCTCCTGGGACATTTTAAGAACTTCCAGAATCTCATCCTGCTCTTCCTTTGTGTAAACTCGTTCATTCCAGGCTTTTGATGGATCAAAAGCTTCTCTGATACTGCCTGATTGCGCGGCTTTGTCCATTTCCTGAGCTATTGCCGATATCGGCAAAGCCGATAATACCATTATCAACGCCAAAATCAGGGCAATGCTCCTGCTACAAAGCTTTGAAACAATGTTTCTCTTCATTTCATTCTCCTTTGTTTTTATTATCTATATCAAACCGGTGCTCACACCAAGCTAAACAAATAAAAAAGGGACCTCCGTTCTCATCTGACAGACAAATAATGTCCAGATAAGAGCGGAAGTCCCAAAAGTGCTGTGGGTCTTACCGTTAATCAGCAAAGGAAGAAATTTAAAAATTCCTTTACTTCTACATGCAAAAACAAGTTCCGGGCTCATCCCAATGGATACTACGGTTGCGCACCAGCTCTGGAATTTCACCAGAATTTCCCCTTAAAACAGTCAACTCATTAACCACTTACTATTTTTGCATCTTTTCCTCGTAGATCGTATAAAGTCTACAAGTAATTTTGATTAAACTCTTGTTAGCGTCGTTTTTAAAAAAGCAAGCGCTTCTTTCTAGCCCAAAAAGAGATTACCTAACAAAAGCTTAATATGATTATATTTTATCAAAAATTTTAAATAAAAACAAGAGAAGCGATGTTAAAATGGAAAACTGTATCTTCTCTTATTTCAGAAAAGAAAAATAGTGATCGAAACTAAGCTCCCCGTTACTGTGCTCTCTTTCGAGAGCACAGGGGCTGAGAGCCCTTTTATACCAATTATTAAATAAGGCGCTATTTTGTCTTTCTCCGTCTGCTCACACGTATCCCGGTTATTCCAGCCGCAACGGCGATTAACGCAAGGCTTCCCCATACGGCGCCACTCTTTCCAGCAGTGATGCCGGTGTTGGTGTTGCTGCCGGCGCCATGGCCGCTGCCGGCATTTCCTCCATTACCGCTGACACCTCCCGGAGTTGGCTCAGTAGTTAGCGACGGATTGGGTTGGCTGGTGGCTTCTTCCAACTTCAGAATCTGGGCTTCGACGGCTTCCAGTACCTTCAGGCTGTCCTTGCTCACATAGCTTCGCTGGACGGCGCTCAGGCTGTTATAGGCAACGCGTACGGCTTCCACGATCGCTTTGTCCTCCAGGGTCAAGTCTTTTACTGCCGGCAATGACTTAATCTGATTAATTACAGCTTCAGCTATTTTTTGATCATTCTCTGCTTTATCTGCTGCTTCCTGTAGTTCAATTATTTTTGCTTCGGCATCATTCAAAGCTTTTTCATTTTCAACCAACAATTTCTGATTTTCCGTCAGTTCATTAAATGCAGCTCGAGCTTCCGCGACAGCGTATTTATCTGAAAGCGTAAGTTTATCAAGGGCTGGTAATGCGTCAATCATATCACTAACAGTTTGTGCGCCATTTTTTTCCAACTGATTAATGGCTTTTTCAGCAGCTTCCAGTACATCATAATTTGTTACAAGCTTTTGTTGTTTTTCAGTTAGCTTATCATAAGCAATGCGCGCTGCATAAACACTTTCGGCTTTGTCCAATGTAATTTCCCCTAAGCTATCGATCATCGCAATTACAGGTTCTATAGCTGCTTGATCGTCTTTTGCTTCCTCAATAAGTTCCTTAATTCTAGCTTCTGCCATTTCTAATGTATTCAGATTCGTAACATGTGTCTGCTGTTTTTCTGTCAATCTTTCATATGCTACTCGAGCGGACGCCACCTCTTTTTGATGATCAAGTGTTAACGTCTCAACAGACGGTAAGCTGGCAATTTGATCGCTGACATTCTTTGCCGCTTCTATATCCTCTATCTCCTGCGCCTCCAGAAAGTTAATTTGGGCCTCTGCTGCTTTTAAGACGGATACATTACTAACCAAGGCTTTTTGTGTGTCCGTTAAATTATCATACGCAACTCTCGCCTCAGTAACTGCCACTTTATTTTCAAGGGTCAATTCATTAACTGCCGGCAATAACATGATTTGCTCGATCACTATTTTTGCAGCTTCTTCATCTTTTAGCTGCGTATCAGTTTTTATAGCGTCTATTACTGATTTAGCATTTTTTACAGCCTGCTTTACTGCTATTTTATCGTTTGCTTCATCAATTGCTTTTTTACCAGCTTCGATTGCTTCTTTCAACTCTGCTTTTTGTTCGTCACGATAGTCGTCAATATTTTTATAGTTATCAAGTTCTGCTTTTCCTTCTTCCTTCGCTTTGATAAGTTCCTGCTGCTCCTGATCCATCCAAATTGCATATAATGTAATATTTCCTTTTGCAATCCGAAATGCCTCACCAGAAGCTACCGAGGTTCCTGAACCATCTGCCTTAGTATTCCATTCTTTAAAAAGCTTGCCTTCAGGTGCTGACATATCTTCATATTTTTGGGCAACTACTTCTGTATTGATTCCATACAGTGTTTCATCTGTTGGTGCATTCGTACCACCATTAGCATCATAAATCACTTGATTCGCGGACCATCGAGCATATAATGTAATATTTCCAGCACCACAGGTAATTACCTCGCCAGCTGTATAATCCATTCCCGAACCATCTTTTTCTGTGTTCCAACGTCTAAATTCTACGCCCTCTTTTACCGGTACAGTCCTTGTAACGTACATAGAATCACCTTCGTAATAGGTAGCGTTATCGTTGACTTCACTACCGTCATTAGTGTCATAGGTAATTGTATATTTAGGTTTGTAAACAGCATAGAGCGTTAGCTCTGTTTTTCCATCTTCTATAAAAGGGTTCACGTCCAGACTACTTCCTAAACTAATGGTCGTCCCGCTGCCGTCTGGCATGGTGTTCCATTCCTTAAGATGTAAGCCATCGGGTGCTGTGATTCCGCTACCATTGTTAACCCGAAAGGTCGTATCATTATAACCACCTTTTAATCCTTCGACAGTCGGTGTTGTTCCTTTCCCTCCATTGAGATCATAATTTACTTTTAAACCATCTTTATAAACGGCATAAACCGTCGTATCCTGTTCCGGAAACGCTTGAATAGATACTGTAGCCTTTGGTTGATCTTTGTCCAGTGTCCATCCCGCAAAAACTTTTCCTTCCGGTGGTGTTGGAACACCTTCTCCTCTCCACTGTAATGAAGCAAATTCGCCTGGAAGATATAAATTATTATCAATATAAACTTCGCCTGTACCTCCATTGAAATCATAGGTTAAACGATGTCCTTCGCCATAAATTGCATATAAGTGTACATCTTTTTCTCCGCTGAAGATAAAAGAGCCTTTGTAGCTAGTTCCGGTACCCCATTGGTTGGAGTTCCACTCTTTAAATTTCATTCTTTCAGGGGCCGTCGGAGTTTTTGATGAAACTTTTACTTCATTTCCATCGCAATACACATTATCGTCTACAATATCGCCTGAACCACCGTTAAGTTCATAGAAAACCCGATAACCTTGGGTGTAAATCGCATATAAAGTAACGTCTTCTTTTCCGAAAACCAAAAAATCTTTGTTATGGTAAGTTGTACCTGTTCCATCTGGTTTTGTATTCCATTCTTTAAAAACATCATCGCCTTTTCTCATAGATGTTCCATTTCGCACCGTCCAAGTAGCTCCTTCAAGACTCAAACTAGAATTGGATGGCAATTTTCCTGTACCACCATTAAGATCATAGCTCAATCGATAAGCATCTTCATAAACAGCGTACAAAATGATATTTTCAGCTCCGAAAACTAAGGTCTCATTTGGCTTGTAGGTCGTCCCTGTTCCGTCCGGTTTCGTATTCCACTTACTGCATTTCTGATTGCCTTTTGTTAATGAGCCAGAACCCACATTCATTTTTTGACCTTCAATGAACTTTCTTCCATCGGAAGGTGGATTTCCGTCCCCACCGTTAGCATCATAAGTAATGGTATAGCCATCAGCCCAAATTGCATAAAGAGTGATATTTTCATGACCCATGGTCATCTGGCTATTTGCTGTATAAGCTTCGCCTGTACCATCTGCATTTGTATTCCACTCTTTAAATACTTTTCCCGCCGGAGACTGATACAATGAACGTACTGTAACTTTTCGTCCTGGAAAATAGCTATTTGTATCCACCGGCATCGTGATATTATCACCGCCGCTTTCCAGATTTTTATCATAAGTAACGGTGTACAAATCATCCCAGATCGCGTATAAGGTAATGTCTTTATCTTCAAACCTCAAATTGGCGCTCTCCAAGTACATATCACCACTACCATCAGATTTTGTGTTCCAATGGGAGAAAAATTTATCTTCGGGATAATTGAGCGGTCTGCTGCTTTTCAATTGCGCTGTATCACCAGTTTTGTAGAGAGTGTCATCAACAACGCTTCCTACTGCACCATTGGGATCATAAATCAAATGATACCCCTCCGGTTCTGGATCAGATCCATCTGGATTTTCTTGTGCTTCTTTCAGCTGCGCCAATGCCTGATCAACACGCTCCTGGGTTGTATTTCTTTCCTGCAATGCTATTTTTGCATCATCGTAGGCTTCCTCTAATTTTGAATGTTTCAACAATTCATCTTTATTATTTGCACTATTAATTTGAGCAACCTGTCTCGTAAGTTCAGTTTTATCTGTATTGTTATCTTCACCACCTATCATAGTAAAGTGCACACGAATGACATCATTGTTTTTAACCTTACAGTTACTCATCCCATCCCCTGGATGTACATTATTAACAGAATACATCCAGCCTGCACCAGTAAAATAATCAAATTCCCCTAACCACTCAGGAGATTGTCGCTTTTTTAAGTTTTCCCCTAGTTTCTCTGCGATATCCTGTGGAACTTTTGTTGTGGGGGACTCCTGATCTCTAACAGATGCTAAATAACCGATGTTCGTATCTGCACTCGCACTGCCTCTATTAAAATTATTATCGCCTAAAGCCCGAGCCACAGCATAACCAGCGGTCTCCTTATTTTCGAAATAAGGTACCACTTGCGGCTCGACAATCCACCCTTCGTCAAGTGTAAATTTTTCAACTGAAACAATAACATAACCTTTCGGTTGCACTTCTGCTGCTGATATGTTTTGTATAGGAAGAATCGCAATACACATAACAAGCGACAGCACGCTTAAAATCAATCTTTCAAGCCATTTATTTTTTTTCTTCACTTTCTCTCTCCTTAATTTGTTCATTTCTAAATCATAAACTTTAATTTACCATTATACGGACATTGTAAAAAATTTTAGATAGGATACAATAAATACGTCTCTACAGACACGGCGTTTGTTGCTGCCGCCCGGATGAATTGGCAGATTCACCCGACATTTTTGTATCCTCCTGTTTTTTCATAAATCCTTACTCTACCTGATATCCTCCTTGTCAATACTTATTTTGTGACACATCCAACACTTTGGCTTGTCCAAATAAAAAACTCTTCAGCATCTGCCGAAGAGTTCTAAAAAACAAGCAACCCCCTCTTCTGCACAGCAAATAAACAGCTTCAATTTACCGGAAGCTTTTGATACAGGTGTCTGACTTACCGGACAACGCCGGAATACAGAAGCGGTTTCTGCTGGGGATTCTCACCCCATTTCCCTCATACTTAAATTATTAATAATACAAGACCTTCATAACAACAACAGGGGGATATCAACGTTTATCCCCTTATACCGTTATAACTTTGGACTTATAACTTATCTCTACTTAAGATATGTTTTACTCGCAGACTGTTAATAGTCTGCGAGTTCTTTTTTAATGTAATTTTAGTTTACCATTTCTTTTATTGAAATAATCTATTTTTCACGCGCTATATTTTGATCGAAACAATTCTCTCTACTTTCCGGCTTGTTGCGTTCAGAACAAAAGATAAAAGCTCAACCTTTGCCTTACGCAGAAAACCCTAAATCACTAGAACACTTCGATAAAAAGAGCCTACCAATCATAATTATAGCCTTTATTTTCATGCGCATTGATCATATCTTCTTGTCCTTCCGATTTCGAATGCTATTAGTATAAGCTAAATAAACAAGTGTGTCAAAAGTCTGTGGATAATATTCATCCATAATGCCAGACAACTCTTTAGATTATTATAAGTTACCTTGCGTACAAATTGAGGTTATCATTAATGAAAATAATCCCCCTCCATGTCCTTGTTGAGAGTATTTGGAGTAGCTATTTTATATAAACTCACCGCAGATACACGTTGACTATCGCGTTTCAAGGTTGAATAGAAACTTGTGTAAGGCATTCTTACTTTCAAAGCAAGCTGTTTATCGTCTAGATTTTGCTTTTTGGTTTCCGTCCTTATTTTCTGTCCAATACTCATTTTAATTCCTCACTTTATCTCATTCATATAGCCTGGGACACCATGTCACTCCACACGCAAGGTGAAATCCCCCCTAATGTTGTTTTGGTATTTTTACTACTGTTTCCAAATCATGCACTTGACTCATAATTCCCTATATATCTAATGTCCCTCCATTGTCGCTGGTGCTATCCCCTCAGATTTAGATACACCCTTTTTTTGCAAATTTCGGTTTATCAATAAGGGAAAACGGGGATGAAAACAGGCTCCCCGTGACTGTGCTCTCAAAAGAGAGCACAGGGGCTGAGAGCCCTTTTATATAGATAAATATTAAATAAGGAGCTATTTTACTTTTCTCCGCCTGCTCACGAAGCTCCCGGTAATTCCAGCCGCTACGGCAATCAGCGCGAGACTTCCCCAGAGCGCTGTAGCATTATTGGTGATGCCTGTAGCCGTATTGCTGGCTTCAGCATTTCCACTTCCTGTGCTTCCGCCGCTGCCGCTTTCATTGCTTCCGTTGTCCGGAGTTGTTGGCGGTGGTGTTGGTTCCGGGGTCGGCGTCGGTTCTGGATCGGGTTCTGTTTCTTCCAGCCTGGCGATCTGTTCCTCAGCGGCTTCCAATGTCTTTAAGCTGTCTTCACTCACATAGCTTCGCTGGGTTTCGCTCAGGCTGTTGTAGGCCGTTCTTGCGGCTTCCACGGCGGCTTTATCCTCCAGGGTCAGCTGATCGGCTGACGGCAGGGCGGCGATCTGATCAATCACGGCTTGGGCCGCTGCCTGATCCTTAGCTTCGGTGGTCAGCTTCGCGATGGCTGCCTCAGCCTTTTCTAATGCTTTCAGGGTATCTGCGCCGATAAGTGCTTTCTGGGCTTCGGTTAACGCCTCATAGGCGCCTCTCGCTTCGGCCACCGCTTTCGCCTGGTCCAGGCTGGTGATTTCACCCAGCTGGGCGATCTGATCAGTCACGACCTGGGACGCTTTGGCATCGGCGTCGGCTTCGGCTTCTAAAGCTAGCATCTGGGCTTCGGCTTCGGTCAGTTTCTGTAATGTTTCACTTGGCACAAGTGCCTGCTGGGCTTCGCTTAAAGCATCGTAGGCTGCGCGCGCATAGGTGACCATGGGCTTCATGGCCAGGGTCAGTTCATCTTTGGCGGGCAGGCTCTTGATCAATTCGGTGACAGCGTCGGCTTTGGCCTGATCATCGGCCTGCTGTTCTAAAACTTTCATCTGGGCTTCAGCGGCTTCCAGTTTCTGGTAAACGTCTTTGTCCAGATAATTCTGCTGATCGGCTTCTAACGCTTCGTAGTTGGTCCGGGCTTCTTTAACCTTTGCTTGATCGCCAAGGGTCAGCGCTTCAGTGGCCGGCAGGGCCTGGATCTGAGTGGTCAGCGCATTAACCGGTGCTTTTCTTTCGGCCAGCGCGGCTTCGGCGGCTTCCAGATCCGCGATGTTTGTCACCAGGGCTTTGGCTTCGTCGCTGAGCTTGTCATAGGCGGCTCGGGCGTTTAAGATTTCGGCTTCTTTGTCTAAGGTCACGGAGCCAATGGCAAGGATCATTTCCTGTACCCTGGCCGCGGCCTGATTATCGGTCAGTCGAACGGTGACCTTGATGGTTTTCGTGAGTGGATCAATGCCCCGGGCCACTGAAATGGCACCACCGTTGGCTTTGACACGAATGGTGGTTTCGCCTTCGCCCACGGCGGTGATATGGCCATTATTACCCACCACTGCCACATTTTCGTTGTCGCTTGTCCAGCTCAGGCTCTGGTCACTGGCGTCTGCCGGTTCCAGACTGGCGGTTAACTGCTGGCTCTCGCCCTTGGTTAAGGTCATTTCTTCCAGGGCTTCGCCGGATTCGCTCATCACCTTCACATCGGTTACAGGGATGGCTTCATTGTATGGCATGGCTGCCGCGGCGGCGTCTACTTCTTCCTGACTGGCCATATATTTATTTAACACGTTCATCGCATTGTCGTAGGCTTCTTTATACTGCTGAATGTTCAGAAAATAATCCCGATTCATGTTCCAGTCTGCGACACGGCTAGTAAGAGCGGATTTCTTGGCCACTGGGATCACTTCATCTCCACCCTCATAGCTTCCGCCGCCAAGGTCTGCTCCCAGACCGTTTAAGGTAAACTGCAGGCGAAGAACATCACCGTCTTTCAGCTTGTAGTTATCCATACCAACACTTGGGGAAACATCATTGACATGATAAATCCAGCCCGACTGTCCCCCGTACGCAAACTCGCCTAAGTCTGGCGCTCTTTCATTGACGCCGCTAACGTTGGTTATGTAACTCGGCATATCCTGGATTTCCTGTGGGGGATTAAAGGTTCCGTTATCCGCATTTTTAATGCTTGACAGATAAAAACTATTCCCTATTTCTCCCGTATAAGTGTATTCATAGCCAGCTTCTTTTAATGCTTTTGTAACCACTTGGGCGGCACTGTCACCTTCTGCGAATTCAACCTGCATTGGCTCAATCAGGTATCCCTGACCAATCGTGAATTTTTCAACACTAAAAATAGCAGTTTGTACTTCTTTTGGTAAAACATTAATTTCAAGTGTTGCTGCTACACCTTTCTGTGTCTGTGCAGTTATTGTTGCTTTTCCAGTGTCAATTGCGTCGATATAAGCGTTTGTCTGTCCGGTATAATTTGTTACCGTCCCAATCTTTGCGACACTTTCGTTATCGCTTGACCAGGTGACTGTCTTTGAATCAATGGCATTGTTCGGCAAATAAGAAGCGGACAGATAAAGCTTGTTTCCAGGTTTAACGCCATCAGGATTTCCACTTAAAACTTTCATCGTAATACTCTCAACGGTGTCGCCAACTTTAATCTTACATGAGGCTTTTACATTTGTTGTTCTGGAATAACCAGTAATGATAGCCTCGCCATTTGCAATCGCGGTTACCTGGCCGTTCTGGTCGACAACTGCGACCGTTTCATCGCTTGTTGACCATTCAATCGACGCATCTTCTGGCGCTTTTGGCGTAAAAACCGGCTTAAGGATGGTACTTTCCTGGGGTTTTAGATAGTAGGAGCTCTGGTTCAGTGTCATACCATAAAAATCATCAGATTGCTCAAGCTTAATAAAATAGCTCACTGGCTCATTTCGATTGTCTTGTGTAATGACACGTATCATTTTATGTTCCGGCACCTTATCATAATGACGGCTTGTTCCCGTTCCATTTCCAATTAATGTGCTGTAGTACATTGTTGTACTTTCAGGCAAAGTGACATCCACATCAAAGGCATCTTTTTCGTTTTTATAATAAACTGTACGTTCCACAATTCCATCTTTTGTATCTTCTTCATCAAAAGTCAATAGCTGCCCATTGATAACAATGCTTTCCACTGGAGCTGTACGGATCGTGGATTCAACAATGCTTGAAACTTTATTAACATTCACTACTTCAGGGGATAATTCACCCACACCAGCCAGCACCTGATTGGTCGCGTTCTGAACCTTTACATAATGCACCTCATTTAAATCGACTGGATTTCCATTTTTATCGACAGCCCAATCAAGATCAAAACCACTGTATCCATTATAAGGTGATGTCATTGCTTTACCTGTAGATGGCCCAGTAATCCCACCTGGTGCAGCATCGGCGTAACCCCAGCTAGTTACACGTCCAGGCAGAAGCACACCACTCATAGTGTATTCAGAAGGGATTGTGCCATCATTGTATTTATTGCCGTACTGCCTTCCGTTTTCTTCAGTCCGGTATTTTCCATAGTTTTCTGTCAATGGATAGTATGGCTGTGAATGAAATCCGTTAGGTTTTATCTGGCCTTTATTACCAAGACTGTCTTTCCAGTTAGTTACCGATTCTGGATTTTCGGCATCTTTATTGGAATATGTCAGCTGATAATCCCATACACAGTCATCTTCATAGTGATAACCACCAGCTAAAGTATACCAGGTCACACCATCTTCTGAAACCAGTACATTTCCCGGTTCAGAGTTGCCGTCAAAACCATTACCTTCTACTGTGAAGTCTACGCCGCCACTGTGACCTGGGTCATTGGTGATGGGATCTTCAAAATAAGATGTGATATAGCCACCAAATCCCCCTAGCGAAACCTTGAGCACCTCAAATCCATTGTTTGGCGCGTGTCCCCATCCACTATCGTTGACGAATTGCCCTGGAGCCGGCCAAAAATCATTAAAAGCGGTTGGTGCCGTAGGGGAAATTTTTTTTTCTGAATATCTTAGTGAATAATAAATACTATAGGTTAACGCCTCCTTATCTCCTTCCAATGTTGTTGTTCCAGTAATCATCAAAGCAGTGTTATTATTAACATCATCCAACGTGACTACTGCTTCTTTTTCTGTCGACATTGGAATTTCTTTAACAGCCTCACCAAAGTAATTTGACCAGTACAGTTTTGAATTATCTGGAATGTCAAACTTAATTGTTGCACTAGTCGCATCATTGATGAAAAAACCATTTGTAAAATCATCGCCAAACATAAAGTTTTCATCTTCACTAGTGACGCTTCTGGGACGAAGTGATGGAAGATAGCTTATATCAAAGGTGTAAACCTGGCAGCTTTCTTCCTTTCTGTCCGCATCTTTATATACCTTTAGCTCAACATTGTTATGCTTGCCTGGCTCTAGCTCCTGACTTGTTATCTGCTTAGTTTTCAGTTCGGACAGATTGTACTCAATGCCGTCAAAAGTAATATAATCACTGCCGCTGTAGGTATTACTAACATTGAGGATCAGCTTATTATTAATATATTGTGGGTCATCTCCTCCCCCTAACAGGCCGCGGTCAAACAGTGTCAAGGCATAGTTATAGACACCACGCTGGTATCCTTGGACGCTGTCTTTGCTTACCAATGGAACATTTTCCGTACCGCTGGTGTTTAGTGTTTTTGTATTGCCAACCCGTAAGTCTTCAAAAATATATGGAGAGTAATTGCCTCTGATGATTTCTTGGGTATAACTGCGTGCCTCTTGATTCGTTTTTGGAGTTACAGTAATAGTAAAATCCAAATATGGGACTCTACCACTATTAATGATCGCATCGCTATAACAGTCTGTTAGAGTGATACTTTCACCTTCAATTGGAATAGTTACTTCTTCGCCTTTTGCATCATCTTTTCCATTAAACCGGGTATAAGTTAAGTTTAGCTGCGCGCCTTTACTATGTGGCACTGCCTTGACCAACAGTTTATCTGCACTTGTATCAATGATTTGTGTGTGGTATGGAAAACTGAACCCCGAAGGATCAATTGTTTTGACAATGTCTGCTGGCTGATCTCCTGCGTAAGGAATAAGCTCAAACATTTCGAGCTCGCTGTCTTTTTCCGAATCAGTAATTAAATGGATTGTATATGTTTTGAATCGGGGACTGGCTTTTGTCCCATAATTCAAACAGATTTCATAGTCTGTATGGCTCCATTCCGGAAGCGTATAACTAAAATTATACTCTCTCTTTTCATTTCCAGCTCCACTAAGACTATATTCTGATTGTATTTCTCCATCAGAATCCACTGTTTTAAGTTTTACATCGCTTACTTCTTTATTTGTTGTGAAGGAGATATTCCCGTATTTGAGATTTTTATCATTTTTTGTTTTGACGGTATAGTTTTTTATGCTTGGATCAAAGGTCAACAAATCATTTTGAATAATCGAATCTTTATACTGTGAGTCGGCTAATTTTTCTGCGCTCATAGACTCAATATAAGCTGGTTCAACTATCTTGAACACGTCAGCAAATCGCTCATACCAAGGTGTGTCTTCCCATACTGTAGTTTCTGTGTTCAAGGCTTCTTCCACCTCATTGCTCTTTTCTGTCTCCTCAGCAAAAACCGAAACAGGTAGCATGGAAAAGAGCATGGCCACTGTGATCAGCAGCACCAAAAGCCTTTTAGTCCATTTTACTGGTTTGTTTCTTTGCATTTTTGTTCTCCTTATACTTTTGTTTTATCTATATGAACTGGCCGATGCCAGAGTATGCAAAAACCCCCTTCACACATCTGCGCGAAGGGGGCTGCTAACAGTTCTTATTCAATTGTCTTCTTACTCCTGTATAGCACACCCACGTCGCTCCCACTGATGCGTTGCGGTTGACATCATGGTCCAAAAGGCTGACTTCCCGGACATTCCGGCTGACAGTTGCAGTGGTGCAGTTGCGGTTTTAACGCATTTTTCTTTCCATGATGGGTACTATTCAGTTGTCGAGATTAATTAATAGCATAACATAGCTATACAAAAAACACTTGTCCATTCTTGCTAAGTTTTAAATTTTGTTTCACTTTTTAGAATAAACCTTTAAACAGTTCGCCTGTATTTGAACTTTTTATTTTCTCTTTTCTTTTTTCATAACTGAGAGTAAACCCTCACGAAAACAAGAGAAAACCTGTTGAAATGGAAAAAACAGTGTCTTCTCTTATTATAAAGAAAGGAAAAGGGGTGGCCCTCCATCCTTATGCTTTTTTAAAAGCATAAGGATGGAAAGCCCTCTGTCAATGTCATCCTCTCCATAAAGCTAAGCATAGTATACCAGAATTAATCGGAGAAAACTTTTCCATTCTTGCTGAGTTTTAAACAAAAAAAGCCGAAAGCTTTCTCTCGGCTTTCGGCTTTCAAAGTATTGGATATATCCTTTTCCTTTACTTTGATGGATTATTTAATCTTCAAAGAAGTGATAGACTGATGGTTAAAATATTTAACAAAAGCTTTGATTATTTCAATGTTACCTGGCCATACAGGTTGGGTGATCAAATTTCTGTCAATATCTTATCTGGCCAACATTCAATATAAGTTCTTTTTTGCTATTTCGATTTCAGGTCGAATAGCAAAAAGTCAACATTCGTCCTTTGACAACATAGGCTTTATCTTCCAAGGTTAACAAATCAGCATGAGGCGCTGGCTTATCTGACTGCTGAAAGCTTCCGCCGCTTCATCGACAACCAATCTGCCATCGAGTACATCTCTTAGCCTCCAGGCCATTTCATCAATCTTGAGTTATGTCGCAACAACATTTTGCACAAGTGATTTTGATTTTTTATAAACCTTTTGTGCTGTATTGATATCGACCACTCTCTTTTTAAGCCATTCCCTTACTTCTGTAAATTCCCTGATCATCACATCTTTAATCTATCTATGTAAATTTCCAAATTCTGAATATACAAAATGTTTATTCATCGTTTTATTCTTTTACAGCTAAGTACCCCGTGACAGTGCTCTCAAAAGAGAGCACTGGGGCTGAGAGTCCTTTTAGATCAATTACTAAATATGGTCAAAATCGGGGTCAAAATAGAGCTATAACCCCCATTTTAAGCCAAAGTTTATAACTTGATCCTTTTTTGAAACTGATCAGAGATCTGGTCAGTAATCCTTTCTATCAAGCGGGTAACTGCAGTTTAAGTAGGTTACTCGCAGAGGTTTAACAATCTGCAAATACTTTTCTGATGCAACTTTAGTTTATCGATTATTTTATTGAAACAATTCTTTTTTACGCGCTATATTTTGATCGAAACGACGCTCTCTACTTTCTGGCTTTCGGCGCTCAGAAAAAAGATTACAACTCAATCTTTACCTTAATCAGAAAACCTTAAATCGCCAAAACACTTCGATAAAAAGAGCCTACCAATCGTATGTAAACGCCTTTCTAATCATAAAAAGCTGTTAGATCAATAACCGACCACGTTATTGATCTAACAACTCTTTCACGCCGTTTTTAAAAATTTTCTAACTTTGCACAACATTTGCTTCTTTTTTATATATTTTTCAAGCTTTTATTCTTTCACCGTTAAAATTTTGGTATTAATTACTCTGGTTAACCCTCTTTTTAAACTTTTCAAGAATTTCTTCGACCGTCAAGCCTTGGATTTCCTCCCGCGTTTGCTGAATGACGCCATTGACGAGCCCATCCACGTAAAACACATCTAAATTATAGCCTTTATACTCATGCGCATTGATCATATCCTTTTGTCCTTCCCGTTTCGAATGCTATTAGTATAAGCTAAAGAGATACAGGTGTCAAAATTCGTGCAAATTATTTTAAGAAACAAGCGCAAATTAGTCTTTAAATTTTGCCTTAAGTTTTGGTATATCTTTCAGATCAATCCATTCCTCTGTGTAGCCACAATGGCAGCATACATATCGAGGTACTTTCACATACGAAAAAATTGTCGCTCCAATCGGAATGTTATTGCCTGCACCATAGGCTTTTGCGCTTCCATCAATGCGAATAATTTCTGTACTCTGGCATTTTGGACATTTTTTTGTGTTTTTCATTTTTTCCTCCTGAGTGAATCCCCTTTTTCTTCTCTTTGATGCCTGCCACATGGATTGTTACGATTTCTTGCAATCTTTATCCTTCCGTTTTTAACTCAGCAATCTGCTTTTCATCTAGGTAATGCGTCGCGTATGCTCTTTCAATTTCTGCTTTACCGCTTTTACTGAATTGCAGCCTTTTTACCGGTTTATGCCCTTGCCCTTTTTTCTTCTTCATTCCCCATTGTTTATAGTACGTCTCTGAAGGCCTTAACTGATTTTTTTGCGCGTATACGCTTACCTGGTGCATGATAAAAGACAGCTTTTTCAGATTAACGGTACAGACCCCTTCCAAGTAAGCTGACCGTCCAAATCGCCATTCCTCATATTTCGATTCTTGCAGCACACCAACATCCATCAACACATCAACGGGTGTCGCGTAACCTCTTTTTTGACATTGCCGGTACATCGAATCCTGCACCTTCGAGACAATCGTCTGATCCGTCATTTTATTGCTTGCCATCGGTTAAAAACACCTCCTGTCCTTTTGAATTTTATATGGCTGATACCATTATAGCGCACTTCCAACACAGCGTGTATTTTTTTCTTTTGTATCCGCAGGGCAGAGATAGCCTGTTTTCAGGAAAAATCAAAAAAATAAAGGATACTTTTGATTTCAGCTATCTCTTTCCTGCAATATCAAAAATTCTCTTCCAGCAGGTCCACTTCAAGGCGGTTTCCCGCGTGTTTCTTTCGCCCATTCCCGTCCAGGCTTACCATTTAATCCATGGCGAAACACACAGCACAACATAGGAAGTCCCCCGAGCCGCTTTTGTTTTACATGGGTCTGCGCTCTCCACCCCATTGACGACGGATTGACACAAGTGGTCTGCCGCACCGCCGGGCCCACTCTCTGCATCTGCTGGGCCAGACATATTTGTTGTTTTGATAAAGGGGATCAACAAAAGCCTAAAAACCCCGGAGCATTCATTTTTTACGCACACAAAGAAAGGGGAACACGAAAGCAAACAGCCTCCGGTTCCCCATTTTTTCACAATTTAATGACTAAATTTTTTAGATTTTTTCTTTTCCTTGGCTTTTTTCTTCTTTTTCTCAGGCTTTAGCTGTTCTTTAAATACGCCTGTCACCGCGCCCTCGTCCACTAGGCTCTCCATGGGGACCTCCAAAGCCTTGGCGATTTTATAAAGACTCATGGCCTGAACCCCCTGACTATCTCGCTTAATGATGGAATAAAGACTGTTGTAGGATATATCTGCTTTTATTGCAAGCTGTTTAAAATTCAGGTGCTGCTTTTTGGCTTCCATTCTTATTTTCTGTCCAATACTCATTTTTAAATACTCCTTTTTAATTCATATAGCCTGGGACACCATATCCCAGAATGACGTAACTGCCCAGTGCATAGCTTCTCCTCGCACAACTGTCGGTTGTGTTCCCTTCGATGGTGTTGACGGTGCCATCGGTGACGCTTTCCACAATCCCCACATGGTCTGAGCCGCCGCTGCCATCCCAGGTAAAGAAAATAATGTCCCCAGGCTTTGGCGTATAGCTGCCGTCCTGCCACTGGCCTTTGCTCTGGAAATAGGCCACACCGTCCGGCACATAGGAAAATTTCGGAATCACTCCCGCGTCGATATAACCACACTGATCGGCACACCAGCTGACAAAGCAGGCACACCACTCCACACGGGAGCTGAAGCCATACCAGCTCCAATAGGGCTCTCCGCCCACATTGCCGATCTGGCTGGCTGCCACGTTGACCATGCTGCTGTTGCCCCCGCCGGTCGGGATGCGGCCAAAGGGATAGTACCGAAGGACATTGGGCACATAGCTCACGTCACCATAGCTGCCGCCGTGCTGATTGGCAAATTCCTGGGCGTTGGCCTGGGTGTAGCCGCCATCCTTTTCCAACGCCCAGGTGATGTACCCGGCCCCAAAATTGTAGCCTTGTAAGGCCAGCTTGATGTGTTCTAAATCCATGGGGCAGGTGACCCCTGCGGCGTTTAAACAGTCCGCCAGGTACCGGATGCCGATGTTGATGGAATACTCTGGATCCGTGATGCCCCCAGGGTACTGATCGTTGTAACCACATTCGCTGCACTGCATAGGGTCCCCGCCCCGCCCACCGGATTCCTGCATCATGACGGCCTTAATCAGCTCAACGTAATCCGGAATCCCATGCGCTGCAGCATACTTCTGTATGAGTGGCGTATAGGCCTGGACTTCTTCACTGACCGCTTCAGCAGCGGTGGCGTTGCTCCCGCCAATCAGACACAGGGCGCCACCGAAAAGCACCACGATCATGATGATCAAGACCACGACGGCTCCTCCAGAAGCTAAAGCTGAGGCGAGTGCCTTCCCGGCAGCCGCAAGGGCCTTGGCCGCCGTAGCGGTCACTTTCATCGCCAGCTTTGCCGCCTGGACAGTCATCTTCGCCGTTGCCTCCGAGGCTTTGGCGGCCATTCTGGCGGACTGCTGCGCGGCCTTTGCCGATGCCTTTGATGCGGCCTTCGCAGCCCGGGCAGAAGTTTTAGCCGCTGTTTTAGTCGCTTTTGCATTGGCCTGGGCCACCGCCCGGCCCTTTTTTACGCCGGGCTTCACGGTACGGATACTGCGCTTTGTCAGCCGGGTGGCTTCCTCACCGGTTTTAATGGTCAACCTTCCCGTTTTCTCAGAAGTCTTGATGGTACGGCGGGCGTTCTTCTGGATCACGGTTTCGGTTGCCCTGGCGCTTTTGGCGGACGAATAAATGGATTGTTTGATGGTTTTCCCATCGGCTGCTTTACCCGGCTTATTCCAGCTTTTTTGAGCGTTTCTTTCCATGGCATTCACAGCTTCGCGGGTTTTGATGGGACTCCCGGCTTCTTTGACGGCTTGTCCTGCCTCCGGAGCTTCGGCAGCGGTCCCGTCTGTCCGCTTGCCAGCACGGTATTGGTTTACCCCATGATGAAAGAGCCGGTCTCCCTGCTTCTGGGCTCCTTCCGCTATTCTCTTAACAGCCCGGCTTGCTTCCCTTGTCCATGACCTGGTTCTGTGCATATTCGTCTGGTGAGCGCTCGGACCGGTCACCCACATGCTCCAGGGCATTTTTCGTGCGGATGGTATTTTCCTTCACATGATACGTGGCCGCCTTGGCCTTATCCAGAAATTTTATGTCTTTTTTGACTTCTCGGGTTTTGATCTCCCTGCTGATGGCTGCTCACCTCCTGTCCCCCTATATTTTTTTATGATTCAAAACTTTTCATTCGGTTTCGTAGACATCAATTGATACAGTTTTGTCTTTTTCGGAAACCGGTTGATGAAAGGCACCAGGGCGCTCCCGTACTTGATCAGGCCACACCCCGCTTCGGCATTGGTGATGTAGCTCATCTGTTCCGATGAAATATTCAACAGATTCGCCAGACTCTCTCCATCTGAAGACGACTGATTCAGCATGACAATGAACTCACTGTTGCTGAGCATGGTCCTGGCCAGGATGGAATCCAGTAAAAAATCAACGTTTTGGGTGATGGCCGTTGGGAAGGCGTTTCGCTTTCGAAAGCGCCGCCAGGCTGAGTTAAAGAACGCCCCAGAGTATTCATTCTGGAAAACCACATGAAACTCATCGACGAACAAATGGGTTCGCTTTCCTTGGCTCCAGTTACGCGTCACCCGGTTAAGCATGGCGTCGGTGATGACAAGAAGCCCCATGGTTTTGAGCTGACTGCCCAGATCCATGATGTCGTACACCACAATTCGGTTCTGGGTATCCACGTTGGTTTTATGTGAAAAGGCGTTGAGTGTCCCATCGGTGAAGATCTCCAGCTCAAGGGCCAGCCCCTGGGCTTCCGGCTCTGGCTGATTCATGAGTTTTTCGCGGAGGGTGCGCAGGGTCGGCAGCTCGCCGCCCTGCCGGTAATCGTCATAAACCAGTGCGACGCAGCGGTCAATGATGGATTTTTCTTTTGGGCCAACACTTTTTTTGTCGAGCTGTTCAAAAAGGGACAGGACAAACTCGGATTTATCAATGACCGGATCCCCGCCGTCTCCATAGCCTTCCACCATGTCCATGGCGTTGATGTGATCCTCGCTTCCGGCGGCGATTCGGATGGATTCACCCCCTAATGCGTTGATCAGGGATACGTAGTCGGCTAAGTCGGGGCGATTACTCGCCCTT